>BNJV01001431.1_pt1 | contig 272934 bp, 349 predicted proteins | sample 8540591 | NCBI WGS metagenome assembly BNJV01 (sample SAMD00202457, study PRJDB9452) | human saliva metagenome | host: Homo sapiens | reverse complement strand
GACGATTATTTGTTGGAAAAATCAAATACTTGATTGTTTAGTTAAAGCGGAAGAAAATTGTTTGGAAGTGTGTTGTATGGGGATACGGCGTATTTTGCCATCAGGGAAATCTGCTTTTATATGTTAAACCAAGTTTTCGAGACGATAAAGTTTATTCAGGTTCTTGGTTATTGTTACATTATTATTTTCCTTCATCTGCATGTGCACATTTTTTTAAGAGAGATTTTCTCCTTCAGTCGGGTTTACGTTTCCAGACAAAGATTATGCATGAAGATGTTGACTTTCAGTTAAAATTATTTTCTTATATCACTCGTTTTATGTTTTGTAGCAAAGAAGTTTATGTCTATGAATACAATCCTAATTCTACAGATCGTTTAATGAATCTTGAGAAGCAAAAAGCGCTCATTGTGGTCGAGAGTACAAATAAGTATAGATCTACTAACTTTTAGTCAAAATAAAAAATGTTGACAATCAATTAGTTTTTATATTATAATAAAGTGTCAAATTCCCAGATGCTTGCTGTAATAATACAACTTTGGTGTAATCGTTCTTTGGATGCACAATTTAAGAAGTGTCTCATAGAAGAATCATACAAAAATGGTTTATTTCCCATAAAGGGGCAATGTTTCTCTTGGAAGTCAAATGTTCTAAAAAATATTTGTGAATCTTCTCTCTTTTTGAGACTACTATACGATAGTTATTTTCCTTTTTTTATGCAAAAGTCTGTTTCTTTATGTAAATGAAAAATACGACTTTTTTTATTTTATTATTATGAATAAGAAAAATAGCATATATTATTAATGGCTTGTGGAATTCTGCGGGGATGGAGAGAGTTTTTACGACACGAGCAAATTTTTCTTTTGTAAATATTTTGATATTACTTTTTATTACAAGAGGACAAGGAGATAGGCCTGATTACTTTACATTGGACGAAAGTATTCATAGAATAGACATTCCAGAGAGCGTCTCATACATAGATGCTTTACGGAAAGTTCTTTTTAGAAAAATAGGTATGATATCACGGTTGCTACAGGAGGTATAGAATCACATTTTTATATAAGATCAAAGATGGAAGTAAGAAGATATATGAATTTCATTTTTCTTATGATATTTCTAAGATATGGAAGAAAGATATAAAAAAATCCAATAAGACGTTTCTTTGCTATTCAATATCAAAAAGTTTGGACGTCTTTATGTAGCATGCCATTATGATAAAGTCGTTGTGCTAAGTAAAACGGATTGTAAGAAGTGGAAAACGCTGGATACCTAAAAGCCACTTATATATATAATCCTTCAACTGTTACTTGTGAACAAATTTCAACCTGTGATCAGTAATAGCTGTGGGACGTTTAAGTTTTTGAAAAAGGGTTTTGATTATCTCATTGATGTATGGAAGATAATTAATCAAAGATTCCCTGATTGGATATTAGATATGTATGGTCATGGAGAATTAAAAACAGAATTGCAAAAATAGAATAGATACAAGTGGTCTGTCTGCTGTTATAAAATTAAAGGGAGTTACGAATGATATTGTGACAGAATATCAAAGTCATTCTATTTATATTATGACCTCAAGGAATGAAGGTTTTTCCTCTTGTTCTTATTGAAGCAAGTTCATGTGGTTTTGCCTATTGTCTCATTTGATTGTCCGAATGGGCCTAATGAGATAGTTATGCATGGTGATAATGGATTTTTAGTAAGTCCTGTTGGAAATGTGAAGATGATGGCGAGTTACCTTATGCAATTAATGTCAGATAAAACTTTACGAAAAAGAATGGGATGCTGCTCTTTTGAATTATCAAAAAGGTTTAAAACTAGAAAATATTGCCTCAGAATGGATCAATCTTTATAATCAATTGCTATGTATCTAAAAGATGTTCGAGTCTATGCTTTTTGATGTATCTAAATGAAATATTCGTATAATGGAAACCCTTTCTATATTGATTCCTGCTTATAATTCGGAACGTTGGCTTCCTCGGTGTTTAACTTCTATTTTAAGTCAAATTAAGGATGGAGTTGAGGTTATTATCGTAGATGATGGTTCCATGGATAAGACGTTGCAATGTGCTCGTGAATTTGCTGAAAAAAATGGAGCTGTATAGAAGTGTTTACAAAAAAAGAATGAAGGGGTTGGTGCTGCTCGTAATTTCCTTTTAGATAAAGCTCGGGGTGAGTTTATCTGGTTTGTAGATTCTGATGATTATATTGTGGAAGGTTGCCTTTCTTTGCTCTTGAAAGAACTATCTGAAACTTTAGACTTATTAAGTGTAAGTTATAATGAAGTAAATCTAAACCCTTTTTGAAGGTACAGGCCTTGAATTTATCAAAAAACGACTGATAAATGGTTACCTATGGTCAAAAATCATTAGACGTAAAATCATAAATGGTGCTAACATTCGTTTTGACAGTGAGAGATGTTCTCAAGAAGATTGGTTTTTCTTGATGCATGTTTATCCTCATCTGAATTATGTGAAGCAAATTACTTTTAAAAGCATATTCATATTGTGATGATAATGAACAATCTGTTATGCGAGGGCTTGGAATGGAACATAAGAGGAAACTTATCACTGATTCTCGTGAAACTATTTGCAAGTTTAAGGATTTTTTAAATAATACAGGACAAAGAACCCTATGTAGAAGCTTACGAGCAATGGATGAATTTTTTTCGGCAGCAGGTTATCTTTATAGTTTATTTCCTTTGGATTATTCCATTAAGGAGATAAAAAAAGATGTGAGCATCTTTAAGAAAAAAGGTGTTTATCCTGTTGGGAATACAGGGATTCGAAAATTTAATGTATTTCTAAGTGTTGTTAATCATGAATGTTTATATATTTTGTTGATTCGTTTATATCGATTCCTATGTATAAAGAATATTCATAAATAAGGTAAATATTGGTTGTTGTATATTCAAATATGAAATTATAATCATGTTATATATTATCTTGTATATAGTAATTTCTCTTTTTGTGTATAAGTTACTTCGGTAGTTATAAACCATTGGGAACGGGAAAAGTTGCAGTTATTATAGCTACTTTAGCTGTTATTGTTGGTTTCAGTGATATGTTGGGGGATATGACCGTTATATTTATGGAGAATTGTTTGATCGAAATGCAGATTTAATTCGCGCCGGGGGCTCATTTATTAATCCAGATAGTCCAATTTATGGGATATCATAAAGAAATAGCCTATGTCTTTTTGGAATTCTTTTTGTAGCTTATATTACCCCTAATCGATACATCTATATTTTTATTCACCACAATTTTTTTATCTATACACTCCTTTTTCATCTCTTTTCGTAAAATGTTTATGGAGTACCCCATTTCTATTTTTGCTTTTCATGGGATTGTGGTTTTTTTCTTTACTTTTTACTTATTTACGTCAGGCTATGGCTGCTGGTTGTACATGGCTAGGGTTATCGGTATGTTATAAAACGAGATCTAATTAGATTTTTAATTGTCGGTTTCATCGCTTATAAATTCCATAATTCAGCAATTATTTATTTCTTATTTTATTTTCATGCCTCAGAAGAAATGGGATAAGAAAGGTTATAATTATTGTTTTAGTTCTTTTTATTGATTATTGGAGCTTCTGGTCTTTCCTATGTCTTTATATAATATATATGGGCGACGCTGCTGATAGTCAACGCTCGATGAGTTATGCAGATGACCATCCTGGATTCCGATATGATTATTTGTTTGAAGTCGCTATCTTAATGTATTTTTATATTTAATAGATATGATAAAAATACCAGAAGATCGTGAACATATTACTTATTTGAATGCCGCATTAATGTTTTGTTTTTATTTTATTTGCTTTCATTCAGTCTTCTAATGCGGGACGGCAAAGTTGGTATTATATCATGGGAATGATTTATACGCTTTCTTTCTTAGCGAGCACAAGGAGAAGGTTTTTGACCAATATGCAAAGATGCTCTACTTAGTAGCAACTTTATTATTTTTTTACGTTTTTGTATTTAATTGGGGAATACTGATTTCTCCTTATAAAACCTTTTCTTAACAAACAGGACATAGACAAAACGATCCTATTTTTTTCAAAGTTTTTGAATATGATGAAAAGTATGATGATAATAAGTTTTATAGGCCTGCCTTTGAAATTAAGATACCATGATAAGGTTGTAATATTAATGACATCATCTCAACTGTAATTGATATTTTAATAAAGTAGTGGGGCTCTTCTTTTACTTCTACTATTAATGGAAATAGACAATAATACATCACGTACAATTAGCTTTAAGATTTCCTCTTATTATTTGTGTAATATCGATTCACACAGTGTTTACTTTAGATAAGAGTTTTTGAAGGCTATGAGTATTTTAAATATATATTGGGATTGTTCACCTCGTTTTGCGGTTCCTATATTTTTATAATTTCATCTTTTTTTGTTCTTTCATGGTATGCAAGACTTTGACATTTTCGAAATGGCATGATAAGTTAAAGAGCCGTGTAAAGACATTAGTGATTCCTTTATTTATTTTTGGAATTTCTGCTATTTAATGTTCATGTTAGCTGTCCAACTCCTTATACCTAACATGATGGGAGGAGGAAGAAAGATGATATATGATTATTCCTTTTGGGAAGTCCTTGATTCTTTTTGGAATTTTGGAGGCATGTATTATGGAATGCCTATTTTGTATTCTTTTTGGTTTATAAGAAATCTTATTGTTTTAAATTTGCTCGCTCCTATCTTCTATTTATTTCTTAAAAAACAGCCAATTCTGTTCTTTTATAATCGGTCTAATAGTTTTTATTTTTAATCCATTCCATTTCATACCTACAGAAATGAATTGGGTGAAATCTGTTTTTGTTCTATGGAATTGGAACTTTCTGCGCAATTCATAGATTTGATTTTACGAATATAAGAAAAATTATTTTACCCGTTAATAATCTTTGTAATTTTATCGATTTTTAATATTGCCTTTCATGGTAGGTAATGTTCAATTATATTGGTCTCAATTATTTTTAGTGATAGGTTCATTGAGTATGCCAACAGTTGTGCGTAAAGGGATTCAATATAGGAATTTACGAGTTAATAAAGTTTTAGTCTCTTCATCCTTTTTGTATATGCTTTCCATTTATTTATTATAGTGCCATTTAATAAACTCTGGCCAATGATACTACCAGTGAATAGTTGGACAGCTTCAATAATGCTGATAGTAATTCCTGTCATTGTAAGTTCTATTTGTGTATGTGTTTATTGTGTAATTAAAAGATATTGCTCAACTTTAACAGAACTAATAGTAGGGGGCAGATAAAACTTTGCTTTATGAATAATAAAAATAACTTTCAATACTCTGTTGCTATCCGAACAGTGGGAAAAGCGGGGGAGAAATATATTCAAGAGTTAGAATCGCTTCATGCACAGACGATAAAACCGAGTCATATATATGTGCATTTGGCACATGGTTTTGAGAGGCCAAATGTGCAGGTTGGCATAGAAGAGTATATTGATACTCCGAAAGGTTTAGTGCATCAACGGGCTGCAGCCAACATGGTAGAAGAAGAGTATGTCTTGATTATAGATGATGATGTATATTTCCCAAAGGATGCTGTAGAAAAGATGCATCGAGCATTAGTGGAATACGATGCCGATGGAATAGCTCAGATACTTTTCCCTCGCAGGATTTGAGTTTGCCTTCTAAAATAGGTGCTTATGTCTCAAATACTGTCAAAGAGCGAAAGAATGATGGTTGGGCAATCCGTATACAGCGCTCTGGAGCGTTTTCTTTTAATGGAAAGCCAGAAAAGGGGGCTATTTATCCTACAGAAAGTGCTGCTGGAACTGCGGTTTTTATGAAGACTTCTGTTTGGAAAGCTATTCATTATGAGGAGGAAGTCTGGATAGACCAGTTTCCAGCTGGTACATTTGGCGAGGACCAGCTGATGTATCAGAAGATGATAGAAAATGGTTATAAACTTTTAATGTGGTATGATTCAGGTGTTCTTCATTTAGATGCTAATACCAATAAAGCCAGTCAGAAGACATATGATAAGATTTATTATCGAGCTATGGCGCAATATCTAACTTGGTATCGCTGTGTCTACAATCTACCACGCAACACAAAAGCCGATAAAATAAAAGATTGGTTGGCTTATGGCTACCGTTTTGTTTTGAGTTGCAGTGTCCGATTGAGTTTATTCACTTTTACATTGTTCGCCAAGATTTCTTACAGCACATGTAAAAGGGAATATTGATGCAAGGAAGTTTGTTCATAGTGAGGCCTATCAGAAAGTCCCACGTTTCGTGTTTGAAAAGAAGAGCGTATGGGGAACCTGCAATTAAGTATCATTGTTCCTATTTATAATGCAGAAAAGTATCTGCAAAAGTGTGTCGATTCTCTTCTTCGGCAGGGATTAGAGAATTATGAGCTGTTGTTGGTGAATGATGGTAGCACTGATAGTTCTTTATCAATCTGTCAATCGTATGCAGCTCAATATGAGCATATAAAGATATTAAACCAAAAGTAATTCGGGGGTTTGTGCTGCACGAAATTACGGAATGCGGCGTGCCTCTGGTGAGTGGATTGTTTTGATAGATGCAGATGATTATTTGCTGGATAATGGACTGAAAACCGTGCTTACTTCTGTCGATAATCTAAGTAGTTATGATGTTATCCAATATAAAAGTAGTTATGATTTTTGGGAAAAGCTGCCTCTTTCTACCGAAGTTACATTTAAAGGGGATGGACATGAGTTTGATTAGACAATCGGGTTTTGTCTCTTTCTGTTGGTTGTGCTTTTATCGGAACGAATTTCTTCAGAGAAATCATATTATTTTTAATGATAAATATATCGTTGGTGAAGATCAGCTGTTTGTTGCAAATGTATTTCTCCATAATCCACGGACTGCTGTTGTAGCTACAGATATCTATCGATATGTAGTGCATGAAAAATAGTGCAACAACAAAACGAGATGTGATGCATACAAGGGCGATGCGTCAAATGACTATTTGGCTTCTTACCATGATATTATGCTACTTACAAAAAAGGCTGGCTACTGATGAAGATACACAGACAGCAATGCGTAAAGCATTAGAGGGAAAAGAAAATGTTTGGCTTTAGTCGTATCTTGTCTGCGGATTATGATTATCACTCGTTTTGTAATATTCGTAAATTAGCTTTTCAATACCAATTCTTTCCAATGCGATGTTTGAATGGTAGTTTAAAAAAATCGTTTGATAACTCGGTTGATGAATTTAGCGGTTAGATATTACATCTTTTATAAACCTGCAAGCTGGCTCTTTAATGGTATCATCTCTAACTATATTCTACCAAAAACTAAGACTGAAGTTAAAAAGATGGAAAATAAGCTTGTTACTATTGTTACTCCCACATACAATCGTGCGGATAAGTTACCCTTGTTGTATGAAAGTCTTTGTAATCAGACATCAAAAAGATTTTTATTTGGCTTTGCATTGACGACGGAAGTACAGATAATACTCAGGATTTAATCTCTACCTATATCCATGAGCAAAAAGGACTCAGAATCACCATTCTCTATTCAATATCTCAAAAAGAAAAATGGGGAAAAACATTCTGCGTTGAATGTTGCTTTTTAAAAAAGTTCAGACAGAGCTTCTTTTTATTGTCGATTCAGATGATGTCTTGATACCAGATGCGATAAATACAATTAGCCAAGATTGGAAACAAACGCATAATCGAGAAAAAGCTTTTGCGGGATAGGTTATCTTCGAGGCTATTCTGCAATCATCGGATAGGGGATGCTTATACTCAGAATTTTGTGATTAGTAATTTTATCACAGAACGATATAATAAAGGTGTAGATGGTGATAAAGCTGAGGTTTGGGTCACAGAGAAATTACGAGATTTTCAATATCCAGAAGTCAAGGGTGAAAGATTTATTTCAGAATCTGTAGCATGGATATGGTTAGCCAAACAATATGATATGCTCTTTTGTAAATAAGATTATCTATATTACAGAATATCTTGTAGGTGGTTTGTCTGATTCAGGGACGGGCACTGCGATTCAAAATGTCCTCACCTCATGGCATACGGCTCATTAATGACCATGTCGAAAGAGTTCTCTTTTAAGATACGAATGAAAGAAACGCTATTATATATCGTATATTCTTTGTTTGGGAAAAAATCATTAGGAGAGATATTTGACTGTCCTTATAAGTTGTTAGTCTGTATTAATTTGTTTCCTGGATATCTTCTTTATAGGCTTTGGAAGCATAAATATATGGGTTGAATAACAATGCCTAATGATACAACGTATAAAGCGTTAAAAAAATAGATTTTGGTGTTAGATACGATGTATATTGTGCTAAAAATAGAATTTTGGTGTTAGATACGATGTATATTGTACTAAAAATAGAATTTTGGTATTAGATACGATGTATATTGTATTAAAAAAATAGAATTTTGGTGTTAGATACGATGTATGAAGCGCTAAAAATGGAATTTAAGCGGGAGAATGCGTGATTCTAATTCCAAAAAGGATATTTGATGTTGAAAGTGTAGTGAGGGAATACTGACACAAAAATATTATTGATAAGAGGTGTTCTTCTAATCAATGACGAAGATTGAATATAGGATTGTTTGATGAGGATATTACAAGTTATAACATCTTTGCAAATGGGGGGTGCCGAAACTTTGGTTGTTAACCTCATACCAAGGTTACAAGCGATGGGCCACACTGTTGATTTGTGTGTGTTCAATGGTATCGAAACTCCTTTGATGCAAAGATTACGAAGGGAGAGTCCACAGACGAAGATATATTCGTTAGGGCATGGAGTCTATAATCCTTTTTATGTGTTGAAATTGGTAAGGCTCATGCGAGGGTATGATATTGTACATACACACAACTCTTCTCCACAGCTTTTTGTTGCAATGGCTAAAAGTATTATGTTCGGTAAAACTTGTTTCCACAGAACATACTACATCCAATCGTAAACGTGAGTGGAAATGGTATGCTCCGATAGAAAGTTGGATGTATGGCTAATATGCCCATGTTATCTGTATTAGTAAAATTGCTGAACAGAAAGCTAAGGGAATATATGGGAGGCGATTGGACAGACAAAACAAAGGAACGCTATAAGCAAATATCAACAATAAATAATGGAGTAGATGTTTTTAGGAATTAGTTGTGCGGAGCCGTGCGTAGAACTCGTTTCGTTGAAAGATAGTCGAATGGCAATCTTAATGGTTGCGGGGTTTAGAGATGCAAAAGACCAGGATACGATAGTTAGAGCATTAAATCTTTTAGATAAAGAAAAAGTTTGAAGTATGGTTTGCTGGCGTCGGTGTGCGACAAGATGCAGTAAAACAGTTAGCTGAATCATTGGGTGTATTGAACAATGTTAGATTTCTTGGGTTGCGTACAGATATACCGAATGTGTTGAAGGCAGCAGATATCATTGTGATGTCTTCGCATTGGGAAGGTTTGAGTTTAAGTAATGTGGAAGGCATGAGTGCGCATAAACCCTTTATTGCTTCGGATGTAAACGGATTGCGTGAAGTAACTAAAGGCTATGGAATCCTTTTTCCTCATGAGGATGCTGTCGCTTTAGCCCGTAAAATACAACATCTCGCAGATGATAAGGTGTATTATGAAGAGATAGCCAATAATTGTTATCAGCGAGCCTTAGAGTTTGATATCTCAAATATGGTGAAAGGATATAATGAAGTGTATCAAAATGTGATAGCTCATGGCAAATAATAGGATTGAATATTTAGATTTAGTTAAGTTCTTCGCAATCTGTTTAGTTTTGTATAGGACATAGCTATGCGAAAGTTCCTACTTTAGAAAGCTCGCTTTGTCCAATTATTTATTCTTTCCATATGCCACTCTTTTATGTTGGTTTGTGGCTATTTTTCCGTTCATAGTTTAGAACTTCCAACGAAAAGAACTTCTGTTGAAGAAAGGAAAGCAGTTGCTCCTTCCTGCCTTATCTTGTACGATGCTATCTTTTTATTGTATGGTGGGCATATTAGTGATGAGATTGTTGGTTGTGTTTGGTTTCTTAAGACTCTTTTTATTTGTTACTTGATAGCCCGAATTTGTAGATGGTGTAGAATGCCAATAGCATTAAATTTTTATTTCGTGGCTCGTCTTATTGGTTATTCCTTATGGAGGAACCCTACAAAATAAACTTTTTATATAGCTATTTTATTATAGGTTATTTACTTCACAAGTGGCAAGACACGATATATAGGTATAGATTATCCCTCTTTGTTTGTTCTGTACTTTTTATTTGTTCTGTAAGTTTACATTGGGCTGTTCCATGCGTAAGGTTGATCTTTATTTCTTGCTCCATTCTCCCATGTCTTTTGTAAGGCAGTTGTTTGTGGGACTGAGTGGTTCCATAGTTGTTGTTGGTATGTGTGAAATAATAGATTATTTTGTAAAAACAAAAGGAGACTATACATAAATATATCGCGTATCTAAGTGTTGTTGGGACGATTCACTTTAGGGATATATGTTGTACAGACGTTTCTTTTAGAACAGGTTTCCTATACTTCCGATAGTTGACAATAAAACCTTATTTGATGGATTATATAGTTGTGCCCATTATAGGGGTTTTATGGTTTGTGTTGTATGTTATTATATTGTTAAGTTAACGAAGCAGATAAAGTTAATGAATACTCTCTTTTTATGGAGGGTTGAACTATTAAAAATATGAAAGGTAGAATTTACTTAGTGAAGCTCATAGATTACTTTTATCGTGAGCCTTTGATGAAATTGAGGATAGCCAAAGAAAAAGGCCTTGTACTTTGGGATAAGAAAGAAAGTCAACCCTATATATTCATGGTAGATGGTAGAATTCCCCATGGTGGAATGTTTGACAGACTAAAAGGGTCTGATTACAATTTATGCCGTCGCAAAGACATTGGGAAAAGATTTCCGTATAAAACTGGACTTATCCATTTACGTTGAGTAAGTATCTGATTCCTTCAAAAATATAATTGGCTGATTGATGAGTCTCAAATGAATTTTGGCATCTTCTCATATCATAATGTTATCGCTTATGGAGAATACGTAAGTCCTAATCGTTTGATGAAGAGTCGAACTAAGGAAACTCACTTTTACTATGGTTATAATTCTCTAAATGAAGTCAATAAGGTTTTTGGGACGAATTATTCATGGGGAGAATTATATCGAGAATTGTTTCAGCCGACTCCCTATCTCCAGCGATATTTAGATTGTTATAGTGCAGAGATTGGACTGAAATATGTAGCCATTCATGCTCGGTTCTTAAATCTTCTCGGTGATAAGGTTGAAACAGCTATAAATCCAGAATTAGCTTCAGATAAAGAAAAAGAAAAGTTAGTTGAATTAGCTATAAGTGCTGTTAGAAATATTTCTTCTTTCACATCCTCATGTACGAGTTATGATAGCATCGGATTCAATGGTGTTTATTAATCGTATAAAGCTTGAAATTCCGAATGTTTATATTGTACCTGGTGAAGTTAAACACATAGATACGGCTGGGGCAACGGATGATGCTGAAAATATTAAGATGTTTACAGATTATTATCTCATAAGTGGTGCTCAGAAGGTGTATAGTTTGTGGCATGAAGGTATGTGGAAGAGTGCTTTTCCTGAATATGCAGCATTGATAGGTGGTGTGCCTTTTGAACGAATAGTATTCTAATTCATGAGAAAGAAATTAATTAGAGTAACAACTGCTGATATATCTTTAGATAGTCTATTAAGGGGACAACTAAAATATCTGAACCAATACTTTGAGGTTATTGGTGTTGCAAAGAATACTGGTGTCCTAAAGGAAGTTAGCGAACGAGAGGGAATCCGTGTGGTAGATGCTCCGTTAGAACGTCCTATTAGTTTAGTGAAAGATATCAAGGGTTTATGGTTCTTGTATCGTCTGTTCCGTAAGGAGAAACCATGGTGTGTACATGCTAATACTCCTAAGGGAAGTTTGTTGGCAATGATTGCAGCATGGTTTGCATGTGTTCCACATAGGGTTTATACCGTTACGGGTTTTCGTTATCAGGGTGCTCATGGCATGTTGAGAACGATTCTTAAGACGATGGAACGCTTGTCATGTCTTTTTGCTACGAAATGTTATTCCCGAAGGACAAGGGGTTTTACATGCTTTGCAAGAAGATAATATAACGAAAAAGCCCTTGCATGTAATATGGAATGGCAATATCAATGGGATAGATACAGAATATTTTAAAGTCTACGGAATCTTTTACAGAGCGTAAGAATGATACTTTTACCTTTTGTCTTTATTGGTAGAATCGTTAGAGATAAAGGGGATTCATGAGTTGACTGAATGTATACGAAAGTTGAATTGTAATTTAATTTTGGTTGGCTCGTTTGAAGATGGTGACCCCGTTGATGAAGATGATAAGAAATTCCTATTAACTTCTGAAAAGGTTAAATTTGTTGGATGGCAAATCGATGTGCGCCCATATTTAGAGCAAGCGGATGTATTAGTATTCCCAAGCTATCGTGAGGGCTTCCCTAATGTCCCTATGCAAGCGGGTGCAATGGGGCTTCCTTGTATTGTTACTAACATCAATGGTTGTAATGAGATAATCAAAGATGGATTAAATGGTAAGATAATCGCAGCTCCCATTAAAGGAAGGAACCAAAATGATGGAGCAATCATTACTGAATACGATGCAATGGTTTATAAACCATAGGGAGGAAGCAAAACGCATGGGAAACAATGCTCGTCCTATGATACAAGAGCGCTATGAACAGAGGTATGTTTGGAAAGCATTAAAAGAATATTACGATGCTTTATAGGATTGCTCACATATTGCGTGATAAGTTTCCTTGGATTTGGGAGTCTATAGGTGTGATAAATTCTTTTCTTTTTGCTTTAAGATATGGTAAGAGAATGAAGAAGATAACGGGAATTCTAAAAATCTTTTTCTTTATCCTCGAACCAAACATCAGAGGAAACAAATAAATCGTCATTATTTAATATTGAGGCTTTTAACAAAAGAGAATGTTTCTTTATTAAGTAGAATGTTTGCAGAACAGCCTGCGTCAGCCTTTGACTTCTTTAAGCCTCATGGCTTTGGTGATAAATCTTTATCAAAGTTGATAAGGGATAAGAGTTTCCTTGCGTATATAGTTACAGTCAACAAATGATGATAATCAACCTGTCTGTGTCGGCTATTTCTTTCAGAGAAGTTTCTTTTTGGGGAAAAGTCCTTTCGTGGATATATGACGGACTTTCGATGGCGAAGAAAAAGGAATAAATAAACTCATGAATCAGTGTGCTACAGAGATTTCTTCTTTCCTTGGTTTACATGTTTATGGAACAATAGCTCCAGAAAAATATAGCAAGCATGAAGTCTGCACAAGCTGCTAACGATGTTAAAATCATAGAGACACTACGTAATGGAGATTATTTAGTTGAATATTTACCAAAAATCATGATACTTAAAGTTCTTTTTCGATAAGGTCGTATCACTTATTGGACTTATTGGTCTAAGTCCAATTTTGGTGATAGTTGCGTTACTTATCAAGGTGAAAATGCCTGGTCCAATCTTATTTTGTCAGAAACGGGTAGGGCAATACGGGAAGCTTTTTACAGTTTATAAATTTAGATCAATGACTGTAAAACACGAAGCTTCTATGGCAAGTAAGGATTCTGAAGCTACATCTATAGCTTCTACAGAACAAAGTAGGATAACGCCACTTGGTGAGAAACTTAGACGTTATAAGTTGGATGAGCTTCCTGAACTCTGGAATGTTCTTAAAGGAGATATGAGTTTTTGTTGGCCCAAGGCCCAGATGTTCCAGGATATGCTGACCAGCTACAAGGAGATGAAAGAGATATTCTGAAGTTAAAGCCTGGCATAACAGGACCGGCCAGTTTGAAATATAGAAATGAAGAAGAAATCCTATCCTCTGTATCGAATCCAACCAAATATAACGATGAAGTAATCTTTCCTGATAAGGTTAGGCTTAATCTTTATTATTTGCACCACTATTCCTTTCGTAAGGATATACAAATGATTGTCTGTACAGTTTCTCGGGGAAACAGATGGACTATGCAGGGCGAACAAATTTAGGATGATAATCAAAAATAAAAAAGCAGTCACTCGTGACTGCTTTTTGTAGTACCACCAGGAATCGAACCGGGGACACAAGGATTTTCAGTCCTTTGCTCTACCAACTGAGCTATGGCACCATGTTGCTTATTTGCGGATGCAAAGGTAAACGTTTTTCTGAAAGAACGAAAGGAGATATAAAGAAACTACATGTAATTAGATTTTGTTAACAAAAAGAAGGGCGTACCTATTTTCTCTTTGTTGTTTATAGTTTCTTTATATCTACATTCTTCTTTATCATTGATTGTCGCGTAGAGGATTCCAACCTTGAGCCTGAAGTTCAAACTCATTGTTGTCTCGTGTAACAAGCATACAGCCGAGATTTTGGCTTTTGTTATGTAGCCTATCTGGCGCACACCCTCTATATTTTTGATTTTCTCATGGTCTCCGATAGGAACTGTAAAGAGTAGCTCATAGTCTTCTCCTCCATTGAGTGCACAGGTTGTTAGATTCATATTGAATTGTTCAGCAGTTACCGCTGTTTGATAATCAATAGGAATCTCTTTTTCATATATACGGCATCCACATTTACTTTTGTTTACAGATGTGTAGTAATTCGCTACTCAATCCATCCGAAATATCCATCATTGCTGTGGGCTTAATATTTGCTTCGCGTAACTTTTCTATGATATCTCCGCGCGCTTCTGGTTTTAATTGACGATCAAGTAGATATTCCTTTCCTGCAAAGTCTGGTTGAAAATCCTCTACAGATTGTCGCTGTTCACGTAATATTTTTGAGCTTGGCTTCATCATGGTTTGTTTGTGCCTCGCGTACTTTTTATTGTAATCGTCAATCTGAGAATAGTAAACTGCTTTCTCACGCTCAAGGATTTGCAAGCCCATATAAGCCGCACCAAGGTCACCAGTCACACAGATTAAGTCTGTTTCCTTTAGCCCCCATTACGGTAGGTTATCTGTTCTTTTGGCGCATCACCTACACAAGTTATACTGATAGCTAAGCCTGTTCTTGAAGATGTAGTATCACCACCTACTATATCAATATCCCATTTGCTACAAGCTTCTTTTCATTCCTATATAGAAGTCATCTATGTCTTCTATACTGAATCTTTTGCCTAATGCAATACTGACAATAAGCTGATGTGGTCTTCCATTCATTGCGAAAACATCACTGATATTGACCATTGCCGCTTTGTAACCTAACGTGCGCATGTCTGTATAAGTGAGGTCAAAATGAATACCTTCCATTAGCATATCTGTCGTGATAAGCACTTCGCTATTGGGATAACTCATGACGGCACAGTCGTCTCCTACGCCATAATGAGTACTTTTGTTTTTTATTTTAATGTCTTTGGTGAGTCGTTCAATAAGTCCAAACTCACCAAGTTTTGATATTTCTGTCATCCTATTATCTTTCTTTTTATGAGCGACGAATCATCTCGCGCATAATTTCTGTCATCTTTGGTTGGGCTTCATTAGCCGCTTTCTGCACTTCTTCATGACTCACTTCAACTGGAACATCGAAACCTCCTAAGTCAGTAATGATGCTGATTCCAAATACTTTTATGCCACAATGGCGTGCAACGATTACCTCTGGAACGGTACTCATGCCGACAGCATCAGCCCCCATAAGGTGATACATGCGATATTCTGCCGGTGTTTCAAACGTTGGTCCTTGTACTCCCATATAGACTCCATGCATTAATCGAATTCCTTTTTCCTTACCAATTTCATCAGCTAACGCAATGAGTTGATGGTCATAGGCCTCGTGCATATCTGGGAAACGTGGACCCGTTGGAAAGTTCTTACCATGCAACGGATGCTCTGGGAAGAAATTGATATGGTCTTTTATAACCATCAGATCACCAATCTTAAAATCTGGATTCATGCCTCCTGATGCATTACTAACAAACAACGTCTCAATTCCCAGCTCGTACATGACGCGTTCCGGGAATGTAACTTCCTTCATGTTATAGCCTTCATAGTAATGGAAACGACCTTCCATAGCCATGATATCTTTACCTCCTAACTTTCCAAAGATTAGTTTCCCGGCATGACCTTCAACGGTAGACACTGGAAAGTTGGGTATTTCACTATATGGGAATTCATAACTTTCAGTTATCTCTGAAGCTAATTGTCCGAGGCCTGTTCCCAGAATTATGGCTGTCTTTGGACTTGTGACCATCCTTTCCTTTAACCAGGATGCTGTTTCTTGAATTCTTTCGTACATAGTCTATAATTTTATCATTAAATTCTTCTTCTTGGTTGATCATGAACTTCACCTTAATTGGAAGTACATATAGATTTTGTTTCACCTCTTCACTGAGTCCTTCGAGCTGCTCAAGTCGCGTAGCATCTTTTTCCGTTGTAACGATAATCTTTTCTCCTTTGATAGCATTAAAAGTCTCGTTAATCTTCATAATGTCTTTGCTCTTAAACTGATGATGGTCTGAAAAGGCCAATGTTGTCATCTCTTTCACATGTGGTTTCAAGTCGATGATAATTTGTTTGGGCGAAGCTATCCCAGTAATTAGCATTACATGCTTGTCTTCTAAGGCCTCTTTTTTTCTATCGTAGACTTCTCTTTTTGCAAAGAGGGGAGTCAGTGATTCATATTCAATCGTGGTGAAATACAAACTCTGATATGGATAGAGATTCATGGCTTTTTGTGAGTACTCTAAACTCCATGGGCTTCAAATCTTTAGGACATTTCGTAATGATTACTATGTCTGCACGATTCTTTTCCCGATTGAGGCTCACGTAATCTCCCAGCCGGAAGCAGCTTATCATAGATGATTAACCGATGATAGTCTACAAGAAGGATATTAATTCCAGGTTTAACATAACGATGTTGGAAAAGCATCATCTAACAAAATCACATCGGTATCATTGGTCTCTGCATCACCCGTGATATGGGCAATCCCGTCAACACGTTTCTTATCTACGGCGATGTGTACGTCTTGATACTTCTGTTTCATCTGGTAAGGTTCATCTCCAATGTCAGTCACTGTCGAACTATCGTTGGCTAAAAACATAACCATGAGTCTTGCGTTTATAGCCACGTGAAAGCACAGCCACTTTTACTTTGTCTTTCAACAAACGAATTAAATATTCCACATGAGGGGTCTTTCCTGCACCGCCAACAGTGATATTGCCCACCGAAATGATGGGAATGTCATAGTCATGTTGCTTTAACAACCCAATATTGAATAGTTGATTACGAAAGCCGACTCCTATTCCATAAAGCCAACTCAATGGAATTAACCATTCATTTATATGTATGAAGTCACCTTCTGTTCTCATCTCCTATTTAATTTTGATGATATAAGGCATGCGTGCCTGTACTTTATCTATGGTTTTAATGTCATTCATAATCTTGAATGGCTCGTAGAATTCACCCAAATAGCTTTGCATCTTACTATCAAGCAAGTCATCGCTTCCTGTATAACTGCCAATTAGTTGCTCCCAACTGCTTAATTGTGATGGATAAGAAGCTGTTTTATAGTCTGTGAGATTAGCCAGTTTTGCAGCTTTTTCGATAGCATCGTCTAAGCCACCAAGCTGATCTATGAGTTTCAACTTTATGGCATCTTGTCCTAACCACACGCGACCCTGAGCAATTTTCTCTACCTAGATCCATTGGCAGCTGACGTCCCTTCAGCAACTCGTTTTTTGAAAAGCATATAGCCTCTGTTTATATTTCGCTGTAACAATGAAAGCTGTTCAGGAGTAAATGGATGACCTGATGCACCGAAAACGGCATTGCGATTGGTTTTCACCTCAGCGTATTTGATTCCAAGTTTCTTGGTACGTAGTTCGCTCCAATCAGGGAATAGTCCAAAGATTCCTATGCTTCCAGTGATGGTTGTAGGGTCGGCAACAATCCAATCGGCATTACAGCTGAGGTAATATCCACCAGAAGCTGCAGCACCGCCCATCGAAACAACGACAGGTTTAATCTTTCTGAGCTCACTTATCTGGTGCCATATCTGCTCAGATGCGTAAGCTGAGCCACCACCTGAATTTACTCTGATCACAACGGCTTCCACATCATCGTCATCAGCAAGGTCTTTTAGGGTCCTTACACATGTCATTTCCTACAATTTGGCGTGCATCTTGGAAGATACTTTGAGGCGAAGCTTTGTCAACAATGTCTCCATACGCATAATAAACTGCTATGTGTTTGCCTGAAACTTGCTCTTCATCGTCGTTCAAATCATCAACAGTTATCTTGTTGATATCGTCATCTTGATCAATGCCTAATTGCTTTTTGACAACTCCCGAGATATCATCGTTGTAGATAAGTCCATCGACCATCTTATATTTCAATATGTTTTTCAGCCGGTTCTAAGCTGATAACGCGGTCGGCGTATGCGTTGAGGCTATCCTTGTTTAAGTGCCGATTTTGTGCTACAGTCGTAAGAATCGTGTTCCACCAACCATCAAGATAGCGTTGTGTTTGTTCGCGATCAGCATCACTTATGCTATCAGCGGTCATCTGTTCTACGGCACTTTTGTATTTACCTACCTTTGTAGTGATATACTTAATGCCAAATTTTTGCCAACGCATTCTTATAGTAAACCTTCTCTCCTCCGATACCGGCCCACTCAACACCTCCTTGCTTATTCATATAGATTTTATTCGCTGCAGAGGCTAAGTAGTAGCTAAGTGTGCTGTAATCTTCACCATAAGCAATAATCCATTTCCCCGATTTACGGAAATCTTGCAGTGCTTTCTCAATTTCTTCTGCTTGAGCTAAGTCTGCGCCGAATTGCCCGGCTTCGAGATAAATGCCTGCAACCTTGTCGTTTTCCTTGGCTTTTTAATGGCATTCATTGTGCCTTCAAAGCTCAAAGTCGACACTCCTTGCAAGCTGTTCATCATATTTTCTTCGTTCTGTTCAGTCATATTGCCATCAAGTTTCAGCACTAAAACCGAATTCTTATCAATCTTTGTGGTTGTTGATGAAGTGGCAATTAGTCCAATGAGACAAAGGAATCCAATGATACTCATTACACATCCAAAGAGGAAAAATGCCCAACATTGTGGCGAGAACATTCTTGAAGAAATCTTTTCATACGTTTATTCTAATTTGCTTGTTATTTATTAATCCGTAGTTAATATGTGTTGTTTTCATTTGTCATTTGCGTGGTTGCTGAGAATCTCTTACAACACATTATTATATATATAGATGCAAAGATAAAAATAATTTAGTTTTATGGGTTTGTAAGGTCTTTTTAACTTGCTTTTTTTCCTTTGAAAAATATTTGGGAAGATATCAGCCTTCTTTTTTTGATTTCTTAGATAGTCACAAGTTGTTTTATTTTTCAGATGATATTGGCTGGAATGTTGGATTACTTGATAAAGTCGGATATTCTTTATTATGTTAGCCTTCATGATGTGTTCTGATTTGTATTGTTTTACCGCATGAAATGCGTCATTTTATCGTGTAAAAGTGAGTCTAATGATGCAACCTTTTGCCTCAGTTTACAAACTGATGAATATTTTTTTCTACGAATTAAGTCCATTGAATCTAAATAAAAAAATCTTTTATCTTTGTGGGTGATATTCTAATAGCAATAAAAAAATGAAATCCATTATTAAGTATCTGTTTGTCTTAGCGTTGTCGCTGTCTGTAATCCCCCTCTATGCCCAACATAACAAGGCTGAAAAAGCAGGTTGTGCATCACAAAAATTATACACAAAAACTTAGAAGGGGATCTTGTTCATCAGTCACATGGACGGGCAATTGTAGCGTTGTGTTATGACAATCAAGAACAAACGTGCCAATCTTCACTGCTCAATGCATTGAAGAAGTCATTCATCGAAACAAGGCGTTTCCTTCTTTGTTTTGAAAGATAAGTTGCCTGGTCGTAACGCGTTTCAATTGACAACAAAGGCCGAAGAGACTATAAAACTGTTGCGTGATAGTGCTTCTTGCTGGCATCTTAACCCTTATGATATAGGTATAATGGGCTTTGGAGTTGGCGGATATGTCGCTGCTATGGTGTCCTGTAAGGCTCCGTTTGCAGAGCGACCCAACTTTAGTTTGTTATTCAATCCTGTAATTTCAGGAATTGATTTGAAAAGAAATGGATTGTTGGCAGATGTCACTTTGCCTTCGAAAGACGCTGTTCAGTCAGTTGATGAGACTGGCTTTGTCGCATCATTTGTGAGACGTCATCTCACCCCCGAAGCTGCTTTGTTTCTGACAAACGATGATGTTGTTGTCAATCCAGTACAGAATGGTGTGGCTTATTATACTGAAATGCGAGGCAACGGCAATAATTGTTCGCTCTTTATTTATCCTAAGGGTGGGCACGATTTTAGGTTTGTTGGCGGATGAGGCTTGTCGAAAGCAGCTGATTGATGATGTCAATTCATGGCTTGAAAACCATCAACCGATTGCGACTCCACAATCTATTCGCGTGGCGTGTATAGGCAATAGTATTACAGATGGAGCCGGAATTGGCTTGGCAAGTGAAAAAGGTTATCCCGCGGTGTTGCAGAAACGGCTTGGCAAAGGCTTTGCGGTAAGAAACTTTGGAGTGTCAGCACGCACTCTACTTCGACGTGGAGATTTGCCCTATGTCAATGAGTTGGCGTGGCGAGATGCACTGGCTTTCAATCCTAATATAGTGGTATTAAAGCTCGGAACAAATGATTCAAAGCCTGAAAACTGGCGTTTTAATGACGGCTTTGAACGAGATTTGTTGGCAATGGTTGACACTTTGCAGGCTCTTCCAGCCCATCCAAAGGTATATCTTGCCACACCTATTCCTGCATTCAAACCCACTTGGAATATTAATGACTCGGTGATTGTAAACGCGATTATGCCGATTATACGTAAGGTAGCACGCAAACGAGATTGTAAAATCATTGATTTGCACACAAAATATGCACCATATGGCGAGTTAATGCAGGCTGATGGCATTCATCCAACAGCTGAAGGAGCTGCAAAAATGGCTGAAATCATTGCCGAAGATTTGTCTAAATGTGACGTGAAAAAATGATTTTTCATTAAAATAAGGAGTGTTATTCTCAAACAAATTCAAGAGTTTTCTATAAGACTTTTGATTTTGCTTGAAGAAGAATATTCACTGAAAATCAACGTTAAATGATAGTTTTGATATCAAGGCTACTATTATTTAGCGTAGCAGAAAATGTCAGAATAAGAAGTATATAAAGACTAAGTGACTCCTTTAATGAGTTTGTCAGTTGTGTCATATCACACTGACAAATTTGTCATATCATTTTTATTGGCACGTTTTTAGCATAACATCGGTTGTCAAAATAAAATAGAAATATTAAATATATAATGATTATGAACATTAAACCATTAGCAGACAGAGTGCTGGTTGTACCTGCACCAGCTGAAGAAAAAAAGTAGGCGGAATCATCATTCCTGACACAGCAAAGGAGAAACCTCAACGTGGAAAGGTAGTTGCAGTAGGTCAAGGTACAAAGGATGAAGCTATGGTTCTGAAAGAGAATGATGTCGTTCTCTATGGCAAATACGCCGGAACCGAATTGGAATATGAAGGTGAAAAAGTATCTGATTATGCGTCAAAGTGATGTCTTGGCAGTAGTTGGATAATTTGCGAAATCATAAAAATTATAATTCAAAAATCAAAGATTTTTAGATAGAAAAATATTATGGCAAAAAGAGATAAAAATATAATGTTGAAGCACGCGAACTCTTGAAAAGAGGCGTTGATCAATTGGCAGATGCAGTGAAGGTTACATTGGGTCCTAAAGGTCGTAACGTTGTTATTGAGAAGAAATTTGGTGCTCCTCAAATCACAAAAAGACGGTGTAACCGTTGCTAAAGAGGTTGAACTTGAGGATCGTTTTCGAGAATACTGGTGCACAACTTGTTAAGAGTGTTGCCAGCAAGACAGGCGATGATGCCGGTGACGGAACAACAACTGCAACAATCTTAACCCAATCTATTGCTACAGAAGGATTGAAAAATGTAACTGCCGGCGCTAATCCTATGGATTTGAAACGCGGTATTGATAAGGCAGTAAAGGCTGTTGTAGACTATATTAAGGAGCATGCTGAACTCGTAGGTGACAACTATGACAAGATAGAACAAGTTGCTACGGTTTCTGCAAACAATGATCCCTGAGATTGGAAAGCTGCTTGCTGATGCAATGCGTAAAGTCTCAAAGGATGGTGTTATCACTATCGAGGAGAGCAAAACTCGTGAGACCAGCATCGGTGTTGTAGAAGGAATGCAATTCGATCGCGGTTATTTGAGTGGCTATTTCGTAACAGATGCCGATAAGATGGAATGTGTAATGGATAACCCATATATCCTTATTTACGACAAGAAGATTAGCAATTTGAAAGACTTTTTGCCTATACTTCAGCCCGCAGCAGAGTCTGGTCGTCCATTAATGGTTATTGCAGAGGATGTAGATTCTGAGGCACTTACCACTTTGGTTGTAAAACCGTTTGCGTGGTGGTTTGAAGATATGTGCAGTCAAAGCTCCAGGATTTGGCGACCGACGTAAAGCCATGTTGGAAGACATTGCCGTATTAACAGGTGGTGTAGTTATTAGTGAAGAGAAGGGCTTGAAGCTTGAACAAGCAACACTTGAGATGTGTGGTTCTGCAAAAGAAAGTCACTGTTTCAAAAAGATAATACGACTATCGTTGATGGCGGAGGTACAAAAGAAAACATCGCAGAACGTGTGGCTCAAATTAAAAATGAGATTGCAAACACAAAGAGTTCTTACGACAAAGAGAAACTCCAAGAGCGTCTTGCGAAGTTGGCAGGTGGCGTAGCTGTGCTCTATGTTGGTGCTAACTCAGAGGTTGAAATGAAAGAGAAGAAAGATCGTGTTGACGATGCTTTATGTGCTACTCGCGCTGCAATGGAAGAAGGAGTTGTTGCTGGTGGTGGTACAACTTATATCCGAGCACTCGAAGCTTTGAAGGGTCTTAAAGGCGATAATGCCGATGAACAAACAGGTATTAAGATTGTAGAGCGTGCTATCGAAGAACCACTTCGTCAGATTGTTGCTAATGCCGGAGGTGAAGGTTCGGTTGTAGTGAACAAGGTTGCTGAAGGAAAAGGCGACTTCGGATATAATGCACGGACTGATGAATTCGAAGATTTGAGAAAGGCTGGTATCATTGATCCTGCTAAGGTTGCACGTGTTGCACTTGAAAATGCAGCTTCTATTGCAGGATTGTTCCTAACAACAGAATGCTTGATAACAGACAAACCTGAACCTCAAGCACCTGCAATGCCTATGGCACAACCAGGTATGGGTGGTATGATGTAATTCATTTGAATCCTTAAAGTGTATTTAGCTTCATCATTGTAGCAGCTGAAAGTACACAAAAAATAGTACCGGTTCATTCGTAAAGCGAGTGAACCGGTTTTTTTGTTTTCTATGGTTTTTACCGATATGATTACACCCTCTTTATAAAACGTTTTCAGGCATATTGAAACGGTAATTTCTATCAAATGAGATTTCTAATGATTTGGCGTTCGTAGGTTAATAAAAATAAAAAAAGACTATTTTCTCTTTTGAGTCTATTCGGATTTTTCCTATCTTTGTCGTAAACAGAAATATAAAATCATCGGACAATGTGCCGAAAAATGATATTTTTTTGATTTGTTTTAGTAGATTAGTTTTTAAGTAGTTTGTTTTTGAAAATCGGTTGTCGTGATGACATCCGATTTTTAGTTATTCGCTTTGATGTTTATACCTTTATTCCTATCTTTGCAAGATGAAAGTAAAATTTGATTGGAAACATGTTGGGTTATTAGCCTTTGTGGCTTGCCTTCTGCTATATATTACAAAGTCGTTTTTTTATGTCTTTGGGTATCATGATGATTATTTTGCTTTATTGATGCACTAATAGTGCAATGGGAAAAATAATCGGAAAAAACAAAGATAGATTCAAATAGTCATGGAGAAATTAACCGCACTTTATATACAATATAAGGGTGAAGAACCTGCAGAAATAGAGAAGATTCCCTGGTGCAGGAAGTAACAGACAATACTATCGTTTCATAGGAAAAAGATGGAGAAAGTGTTGTTGGTGTGATTGAACGAGCCGTGATGAAAACCATGCTTTCATTTATTTGGATCGCCATTTTCAGTTACGTCAATTACCGGTTCCACATATCTTGGCCGTGAGTGAAGATGAATTGTGTTACTTACAGACCGATTTGGGGCATACATCTTTATTCGATGCCATTCGCGGAGGACGCGAAGCAGGAGGTCGTTACAATCAAAATGAGCAGCAGTTGCTCATTAAAACTATTCGTGCTTTGCCAAATTTTCAAATACGTGGAGCGCGTGGTCTTGATTGGAAGAATTGTTATCCACAGCCTGAATTTGATGAGGAGAGTGTGCTCTTTGATCTCAATTATTTCAAATATTGCTTCTTAAAAAGCTACTGGACTCGACTTTCATGAGTTGAAACTTGAAGCAAACTTTCACATGTTTGCTCAAGATTTGACGTCTGAAACGTCTGATTACTTCCTCTATCGTGACTTCCAAGCGCGTAATGTTATGCTCGATCAAGAGGGTAATCCCTATTTCATTGACTTTCAGGGTGGGCGAAAGGGGCCTTTCTATTATGACCTTGCATCATTCCTTTGGCAAGCTTCTGCGAAATATTCCTTTAAACTTCGCCGCACATTAACGTATGAATACTATGATGCTTTGCAGCAATATGTAGAAGTACCCAGCGTGCGCCATTTTGTCAATCGATTGAGTTTATTTGTATTGTTCCGCTTACTTCAGGTGCTCGGAGCATACGGTTTTCGGGGCTATTTCGAACGAAAGAAACACTTCATTGACTCCATTCCTCCTGCAATTGATAATCTTCGGGAGTTGTTAAAGATGCCACAAGAGACGTTCCCTTACCCTTATTTGATGAACATGTTGCAACGATTGACGGAGCTTCCCCAGTTTGCTCAGGTTGAAAAACCCGTCATGACACGTTCCGATGGCTTTAAGATTAGTGACAATAATGTGTATGAATCACATCCTCAAGACGGCCCGGCGACGTTCTCAAAATATGATGATAAGGGACCATTGGTGCTTAGAATATATAGCTTTTCTTATCGAAAAGGAATTCCAGAAGACCCTTCTGGTAATGGTGGTGGATATGTTTTCGACTGTCGAAGTACACATAATCCCGGGGCGATATGAGCCTTATAAGAAGCTGACAGGATTGGATGAACCTGTCATTCGCTTTCTTGAAGATGACGGAGAAATACTTACTTTCCTTGAAAGTGTTTACAAGTTAGCCGATCATCACGTAGCTCGCTATATACAACGTGGCTTTACGAGTTTGATGTTTTCGTTTGGATGTACTGGTGGCCAGCATCGATCTGTGTATAGTGCGCAGCATCTTGCCGAGCATCTTCACGATAAATTTGGAGTCAAAGTGATTGTTTGTCATCGTGAACAAGGTATAGAACAGGTGTTTCGAAGCAAAGAAATAACGAGTAAACAAGATAAATAAATTTGGGTGATTCAATAGAAATCACTAAATTTGTAGACATAAAATTCAGCATGATGCAAGCAATGATATTCGCCGCAGGAATGGGAACTCGCCTGAAACCACTTACCGATAGTATGCCAAAAAGCATTGGTAAGGGGTGGGAGGAGAGCCACTGCTCAAGCGTGTAATCCTAAGATTAAAGGCGGCAGGTTTTTGAGAGAATAGTCATCAATGTGCATCATTTTGCCGACCAAATCATTGACTATCTAAGGAAAATGACAATTTTCATCTCGATATTCGTATCAGTGATGAAACTAATGGCTTACTCGAAACTGGCGGAGGAATAAAGTTTGCCCACTCTTTTTACCAAAAAAATGAACCCATTTTGATTCATAATGTCGACATTTTAAGTAATGTTGACCTCAAGAAAGTTCTATACATCAGACCGAAAAAAATAATGTGCCCTTCTTGTGGTGTTCCCCACGAAATGGCTGGTGCAGTGTTGCTTGTCAGTTGGCGAGAAACCAAGCGCTATCTGCTGTTTAACCAGGAAATGCGCCTCGTAGGATGGGTAAATATAGAGACAGGTCAGGTGAAAAGCCCTTATAAAGAAATACAAAAAGGCGTCAGTAGATGACTTGAAGAAGCATTATCAAAATGTATGCTTTTTCTGGTATTCACACGTTTTCTCCACAACTCTTTTCCCTTTGATGAACGACTATCCTGAACGTTTCCCCATCATGGATTTCTACTTGCAGAAATTGCGACAAAAGTAGCCATTAAAGGGTATATAAAGCCTGATCTTAAACTGATGGATGTGGGAAAAACTTGACACGCTTGACCAGGCAGAAGCCTTTTGCTCAGCAGCTGATTGATTGATAAGAAATATCACAAATAATATCCATTTACTATGCAACAGAAGATAATAATTCTTGATTTCGGTTCACAAACCACACAGCTGATTGGCCGACGTGTGCGTGAACTGGATACCTTCTGCGAGATTTTACCTTACAACAAGTTTCCAAAAAGACGACCCAAATATCATTGGTGTAATCTTAAGCGGAAGTCCTTATTCGGTGCATGATGAGGAGGCTTTTAAGGTGGAATTAAGCCAGTTTATTGGTAAATACCCTGTCTTGGGTATCTGCTATGGAGCACAATACATCTCTTATGCTGGCGGAGGAACCGTTGAACAGACTGGAACGCGCGAATATGGCCGTGCAAATCTTGAGATGATTGACTGCAATTGCCGCATCTTTAAGGGCTTTGAGAAAGGCTCACAAGTATGGATGAGTCATGGCGATACGATTACTTCGATTCCTAAAGATTTCCGTATTACGGGCTCAACTTCCGATGTTAAGTATGCAGCTTTTGCCAATGAAGACAAGAATGTATGGTGCGTTCAGTTTCCATCCAGAGGTGTTCCATTCACTGCAAGGTATGCAATTACTGCGCAATTTCGTTGTAGACATTTGTAAAAGTAAACAAGAATGGAGTGCAGCTTCATTCGTAGAGAGCACTGTTGCAGAGTTAAAAGCACAGTTAGGTAACGACAGAGTAATCCTCGGCTTGTCAGGAGGTGTAGACTCATCTGTATGTGCTACCTTGCTCAATAAAAGCCATTGGAGATCATCTCACCTGTATCTTTGTAGATCATGGAATGCTTCGTAAGAACGAGTTTTCTAAGGTAATGGAAGCTTATGAGGGCTTGGTCTTCATGTGATTGGCGTAGATGCCAGTGAGAAATTCTTCAAAGACTTAGAAGGGAGTGACTGATCCTGAACAGAAACGCAAGATTATTGGTCGTGATTTTGTTGAGGTTTTCAATGCTGAAGCAAAGAAGATTACTGATGCAAAAATGGTTGGCTCAGGGAACAATCTATCCTGATCGTATAGAAAGTTTGAGTATCACGGGCATGACAATCAAGAGTCATCACAATGTAGGTGGACTTCAGAAGAGATGAAACTCAAGCTTTGTGAACCCTTGCAATGGCTATTTAAGGACGAGGTTCGACGTGTAGGCTATGAGTTAGGCATGCCAGAACGTCTCATTAAACGCCATCCTTTCCCAGGTCCAGGCTTAGCCGTTCGCATCCTTGGTGACATTACTCGTGAGAAAGTTCGCATCCTCCAAGACGCTGACGACATCTATATTGAGAAGATGCATCACTATAAATTGCCAGATGGAACGACGCTCTATGACAATGTTTGGCAAGCTGGTACCGTACTGCTTTCTACCATTCGGTCGGTTGGAGTGATGGGAGATGAACGCACTTATGAGCATCCTGTAGCACTGCGCGCAGTGACTTCTATGGATGCAATGACAGCAGACTGGGCTCATCTTCCTTATGATTTCATGGCCGAAGTGTCTAATGAAATTATCCGAAAGGTAAAGGGAGTTAATCGCGTTTGTTATGACATATCCTCAAAACCACCTTCGACAATCGAGTGGGAGTAAAGGAACCATAAAAAGATAAAATTCTAAAAGGGTAAAAATAGAAGGATAAAGGCGCATAAAGAGAGGTCGTTTTGCAGTTTATATGCGTGTAAATCATTTCTCTTCTCAGCTTTATTTATTCCTCTCTTTTTACCCTTTTATATTCTTAAGGCTATTCCACTAAAAAACTTTACAATATCCTTCTCATAACTCGCGTATTTGAAACGGAGGTTGGTTTCTTTCAAAAAACACTCGTTTTTCAAGGCTTTCAAAAAGACATTGTGTATCAATTGGTTACGAAAAAGAGAAGGAAGAATCTGCAAATTTGAAGTAGAATAAAACCTTGTTTCACGTCAAATAGTATTGTAAAATAGCCCATATTGTGGGATGATATGGTACAGAATACGTCATGAAATAGTAGGGATAGCGTTGCAATATGACTGATTTCGTTTACAACTCAGCTTTATTTTTTTGTTTATGTTTTGCTTCTTAACTGCCGCTTTTTCGACTTTTTCTCACTTTCTTTTTCTATTTCATTGATTTATGAAGGACTAAAAAATTGGTATTTAATCATTACATTTTTGTATATTGAATACAATGGGTATACTTCGTATATTGTGACGAAAATAACGAAATAGAGAGAGGAGTGGACTGCTGATTGGACTTTAAGAGGGTTTGCCTTAACAATACTTCAAGAGACGAAAAAAGGAAGTTTGACGCGAAAAACACGTTCAAACTTCCTTTATTTCCTGTAGAATTAATGATTGCTTATTTGTTTTTCAGCAAATCACGAATTTCAGAAAGCAACTTCTCTTCAGCTGTTGGTTCTGGATTAGGGGCTGGAGCTGCAGGCTCTTCTTTTTTCTTTTGCGACAACTTATTAATGGCTTTTACAAGCAAGAACACACAGAAGGCGATAATGATAAAGTTGAAAACATTCTGCAAGAAGTTTCCATAGTTGATTGTTACGCTTTGCATGTGCTCGACACCTGGTAGTTGTACCTCGGGCAATTGAATCTTTAGGTCGCTGAACTTCACTCCACCGATGAGCCAACCAATAGGAGGCATGATGATATCATCAACGATAGAAGTAACGATTTTTGCCGAAAGCACCGCCGATGATAACACCGACTGCCATGTCAACTGCATTGCCTTTAACCGCAAAGTCTTTGAATTCTTGAATGAATTTACCCATGTCTGTAATATTTAAGATAATGTTTAGTTTTTAAAATTGCATGCCTTTCTTTTGTCATATCGGCTTTGCAATCCCCTCATACAATCTTGTTAATCCGTGATATATAGGGAGTGATACTATTTTTTTATAATATTTAATATAACTTGCGCCTGCAAAAAAATAAAAATATTGTATCTTTGCAATCGTAACAAGAGAAATGTTGCGATATAAAAAAATAAAAAAATATTGTTTTATAAACCTTTATAAAAAAAGTAAATTAAAAATGGTAAATGTAGCTATTAACGGCTTTGGTCGTATTGGTCGTCTCGCATTCCGTCAGATGTTTGAGGCAGAAGGTTATGAGGTTGTTGCTATCAATGACTTGACAAGTCCTAAGATGCTTGCTCACCTTTTTGAAGTATGATACAGCACAGGGTGGCTTCGCTGGCAAGTATGGTGAAGGCAAACACACAGTAGAAGCAACTGAAGACTCAATCATCGTTGATGGTAAGGAGATTAAGATTTCTGCTGAGAAAGACGCTGCTAACTGCCCATGGGCTGCTAACAATGTAGATGTTGTTCTCGAATGTACAGGTTTCTATACTTCTAAAGAGAAGGCTTCTGCTCACTTGAAGGCAGGTGCAAAGAAGGTTGTTATTTCTGCTCCAGCTGGTAACGATCTTCCAACTATCGTATTCAATACTAACCACAAGACTCTGACTCCAGCTGATACAGTTATCTCTGCAGCTTCTTGTACAACAAACTGCTTGGCTCCTATGGCTGCAGCTTTGAATGGTTATGCTCCTATTCAGAGTGGTATTATGTCAACAATCCACGCTTATACAGGTGACCAAATGATTCTTGATGGTCCTCAGCGTAAGGGTGATCTTCGCCGTTCTCGTGCTGGTGCATGCAACATTGTGCCTAACTCAACAGGTGCAGCTAAGGCTATCGGTCTTGTAATTCCTGAGTTGAATGGTAAACTTATCGGTTCAGCACAGCGCGTTCCAACTCCAACAGGTTCAACAACTATCCTTGTTGCTGTTGTAAAGGGTAAGGATGTTACTGTAGAAGGCATCAATGCTGCTATGAAGGCTGCTGCAAACGAGAGCTTTGGTTACAATGAAGATCAGATTGTTTCTTCTGATATCATCGGTATGCGCTTTGGTTCTTTGTTCGATGCAACACAGACAATGGTTAGCAAAATCGACGATGACACCTATCAGGTACAAGTTGTTTCTTGGTATGATAACGAGAACTCTTACACCTCTCAGATGGTACGTACAATCAAGTTCTTCGCAGAACTGAAGTAATACAATAATGAGTCATTTAACTGTTGCACTCATATAAGAGCGTAACAGAATGATGAAATATAATCCCTGTCGGCTTGCTGACAGGGGATTTTTATTAACTTTGTCTTTATGAACAATAAATCTAATGACAATATGCTTGCAGATTCACATCCTTTAATTGCTATCGTGGGGCCAACAGCTTCTGGAAAGACAAATTTTGCAGCCCATCTTGCAGCCCGTCTTGATGCAGAAATCATCAGCGCCGATAGCAGACAGGTATATCGTGATATGACGATTGGTACAGGAAAAGATTTGGATGACTATATTGTTGATGGCCAAAAGATTCCATACCACTTAATAGATATCTGCAATGCCGGTACAAAATATAACCTTTTTTTAGATATCAAGAAGACTTCTTAAATGCTTATTCGGATATCGTGAAGCGAGGCAAACAAGCAATCCTTTGCGGTGGAACCGGACTTTATGTTGAATCTGTTTTGAAAGGTTATCAGCTTTCTCCTGTACCTCAAAAATCAGGCGCTTCGTGATAGACTTTCAGGTAAAGTCACTTGAAGAGTTAACCTTAATCTTAGAGGAGTTAAAGTTAAAAAATGGAGTGAAAATGCACAATAAGACGGATGTAGACTCGTGTCAACGTGCTATACGTGCTATCGAAATAGAAAGTTATAACCTTGAAAATCCAACAGAGAAATAGACTCTTTCCTCCAATTAAGTCACTGATAATAGGAATTGATATTGACCGAGATACTCGGAGAAAGAAAAATCACTGATAGGTTGAAACAGCGCTTAGAATCAGGTATGATAGAAGAAATCAAAGGACTACTTGAGCGTGGTATTGCTGCGGATGACCTTATTTATTATGGTCTTGAGTATAAGTTTGTGACCGAATATCTCATGGGAAAGATGGATTATAAGACTATGTTTGCGAGCCTTGAAATAGCAATTCATCAGTTTGCTAAACGCCAAATGACATGGTTTAGAGGTATGGAAAGGCGAGGATTTGATATCCATTGGATAGATGCCTCATTGCCAATGGAAGATAAATTAAAAACAGGTTGAGGAGCTTTTTAGATTCCTATCATCATAGTTAAAAATCATTTCAAAAGACTCCTCCACCTTATTTATATATAGGATGCTGATATTTTAGTCATTAAAAGTTATCCCATCTTATTAATTTTTCTTAAGTTCTTCGCTATTGAGGAATTTGATTTTACGTCCATCAATCGCTATAAGTTTCTCATTAGCAAAGGCAGATAGCGTGCGGATGGCATTGCTTGTAGTCATATTTGAGAGGTTTGCCAAGTCTTCACGGCTAAGATATATACTCAATGTATAACCGTCTTCTTCTAATCCATAATTATCTTTCAATAGAAGAAGCGCTTCGGCTAATCGTGCACGGATATGCTTTTGCGTCAGATTTACAATGCGATTTGCGAAATGTCCCAACTCTTTTGACAAGTTCTTTAGAAAGAAAAGATTGATATTGAAGTTTTCTTTCATCATCTGAATGATGATATACATGTCTATATAAGCAATGGTAGAGTCTTCCAATGCCATTGCCTCAGTTGTATAAGATTCGTCTGCAAAGTAGGCTATGAAGCCGAAAAACTCCATTGGTTTGACTATACGTATAATCTGATTACGCCCGCCTATACCCATCTTTGATACCTTAACCTTACCATGTATGAGTAGTTTCATACAATTGGGATTATCTATATCCCTATATATATATTGGCCTTTTATGATTCTTTTTAATTTGAACATTGTCGAGGAATGCCTTCTGTTGGCCTTCAGATATAGGTCCCCATAGATGTATGAGGGCCTTGATAACCTCGTTCCTTGTGTTATCTTGATTTAGCATCTTGCATTAATTATTAATTACAATCTTTGTTATTAGCGATTACAAATATAATAAAAAAACTCTCAATGTCATCCTCATTTTTGACAAAAATTATACGATTTGTTGATTTAAAAAGTAGTTTTTTTTTAAAAAAGATATGCATTTTATTGGTGCATTTATTGAAATTGATTAACTTTGAGAACAAGTGAAGACGCTGAGTCTTTACATTAACCAAAGCATATAGAACATAATAAACCTTAGTACAGAACTATGAGCTATCTAAAGTTTGAAAAGGCATTGATGACGAACTTACAAGAGTCGTTGCAACGCGAGTTGCTTCGAACGAATCGTTCAGGTGCATACGCTTGTTCTACGATTGTAGACTGCAATACGAGGAAATATCATGGCTTTGTTGGTGGTTCCCGTGCCGGAAATCGATGACGAAAACCATGTTTTATTGTCTTCTTTGGATGTCACTGTCGTGCAACATGGAGCAGAATTTAACCTTGGTCTCCACAAATACCATGGTGATACCTATAGTCCCTAATGGGACATAAGTATATCCGTGAGCTTGTTTGTGATAAGGTTCCAACAATTATTTACCGTGTAGGCGGAGTTATTTTGAAGCGAGAGATAGTGTTTCAACACTACGAAGATCGAATCCTTATACGCTATACGTTGGTCGATGCGCATTCAGATACAACCTTACGACTACGTCCTTTCTTGGCTTTTCGAAGCGTTCGGGAGTTTACACGAGAATTCTGTTGCGAGCCGAGACTTCCAATTGGTTGATAATGGAATCAAAACACGAATGTATCCGAGTTATCCCTGAACTCTTTATGCAATTGAGTAAGTCCAACGAGTTTATCTTCCAACCCGATTGGTACCGTGGGAATTGAATATTCAAAAGAGCAAGAACGTGGTTATGCTTCTAACGAAGACCTTTATGTTCCAGGTTATTTTTGAAGTGAATATAAAGAAAGGTGAGAGTATTGTTTTTGCGGCTTCTACTTCTGAAATCAAAACAACGACATTAAAAAAGCTTTTTGACGAGGAGGTTGAAGAACGCACACCGCGTGATAATTTCTTTCATTGTCTTGTCAATGCTGCCCACCAATTCCACATTCATGAAAAGAATGATGATCGTTATATCCTTGCAGGCTATCCGTGGTTTAAGTGCCGTGCGCGTGACATGTTTATCGCATTGCCTGGGCTAACATTATCCATTGAGGAGCAAGAATACTTTGAACTCGTGATCAAAAACTGCTGAACGAGGGATAAAAAGAGTTTATGGAAGGCAAGCCACTTAGTGTGAAAAATCACCGAGATTGAGCAGCCCTGATGTCTTGCTTTGGCTTATCTGGTGTCTACAGCAATACGCCAAAAGAGGTCGGTCTTGAAGCTTGTTTGAAAGCGCTATGGAAAGTTTATGAAGCAAGTACTTCAGTTCATAGAAGAAGGTAAGCATCCTAATTTGGAAGTAAAGGAAAATGGACTTCTATATACTGATGGACGTGGAAAATCTGTTACTTGGATGAATTCCAGTGTGAATGGCAGCCCTGTTGTTGTTCGAACGGGATACATAGTAGAGTTCAATGCATTATGGTATAACGCATTAAAGTTCTGTTCTTCTTTGGCAGAATTAAACAATAACCATAAAGAAGTAGCTCATTTAGAAGCGTTAGCAGAGCGTTGTCAGCAATCATTTAGTAAGGTTTTCTATAATGAATACGGCTATTTGTTTGACTATGTTAATGGTGGTTCGCAAGATTATAGCGTTCGACCGAACATGATTTTTGCCGTAGCTCTCGATTACTCTCCATTGTCTCAAGAGCAGAAGAAGAGTGTACTTGATGTATGTACCCGTGAACTTCTGACTCCAAAAGGCTTGCGTTCACTATCTCCAAAGAGTAGTGGTTACAACCCAATCTATACTGGTCCACAGGTGCAAAGAGACTATGCCTATCATCAAGGTACCGCTTGGCCATGGCTTGGAGGCTTTTACATGGAAGCATGTTTGAAACTATATAAGCGTACAAGGCAAAGCTTTGTTGAACGCCAAATGGTTGGATATGAAGATGAAATGTTCCAGCATTGCATCGGAACTATTCCTGAACTATTTGATGGCAACCCACCTTTCCATGGGCGTGGAGCTATTTCTTTTGCTATGAACGTGGCCGAGATACTGCGTACACTCGAACTCTTGGAACGCTATAACTTTAATTCTGGGGAGGAAAGAAAATGAAAATCTTGATGTTTGGATGGGAATATCCCCTCATGTTTATGGTGGTTTAGCCACAGCTAATTATGGTATCACAGAAGGTTTGCACGCACATGGTAATGCGGAAATTACGCTTTGTCTCCCCAAACCATTTGGAGATGAAGACCGAACACCGGCAAACATTCTTGCAATGAATTGTGTTCCCATTGCATGGCGTGACGTGAATTACGATTATGTTAAAGATAGAGTAGGGCATGTTATGAGTCCTGAACTCTACTATCAACTACGTGATCACATCTATGGTGACTTCAATTATATGCATGTTAACGACCTTGGCTGCATGGATTTTGCAGGAGGTTATCCTTCAAACCTGCATGAAGAGATTAATAACTACTCTGTTATTGCAGGCGTAGTTGCCAGGACTTTAGACTTCGATATTATTCATGCACACGATTGGTTGACTTATCCTGCTGGCATACATGCTAAGCAAGTGACTGGGAAACCATTGTGTATACACGTTCATGCCACTGATTTTGATCGTAGTAGAGGCCAAGTTAATCCCACTGTTTACGGCATAGAGAAGGATGGAATGGATAATGCTGACTGCATCATGTGTGTTAGTGAATTGACACGTCAGACTGTAATCCATCAGTATTATCAAGATCCTCGCAAGGTGTTTACAGTGCATAATGCCGTTTATCCGTTAAAGAAGGAATGGCAAGATATACCTCGTCCAGACCATAGAGGAAAAGAGAAGGTTGTGACATTCTTAGGGCGTATCACGATGCAGAAAGGCCCAGAGTATTTCATTGAGGCTGCCAACATGGTGCTCCATCGCACACGAAACATTCGTTTTTGTATGGCGGGATCAGGTGATATGCTTGATCAGATGATTTATTTAGCAGCAGAACGCGGTATTGCAGACCGTTTCCATTTCCCTGGTTTCATGCGAGGAAAGGAGGTTTATGAATGCTTAAAAGATTCCGATGTCTATGTAATGCCTTCGGTAAGCGAGCCTTTTGGTATCTCACCACTTGAGGCAATGCAATGTGGAACGCCATCGATTATTTCGAAACAGAGTGGTTGTGCCGAGATTCTTACCAATTGTATAAAGATGGATTACTGGGATATTCATGCACTTGCTGATGCAATTTACAGTATCTGTTGTAATGAAAGTCTTTTTCGATTACCTTGCCGTTGAAGGGAAAAAGAGGTTGATCAAATCACATGGGATAAGGTAGGACAATGGATTTACGAGCTTTATGAGCGTACGTTAGGCTGGAAATAAATTATATAATATAATGTTTGACCAAATAATCATCAAGTAAAGAATATGAAAAACAATTTGTTTATACTTCGAGATACATCAGATTATACATCTTAGACGCTATCGTTTCTTTGATATAGGAACCGACCATTACTATTACGATGACTATGAAAATGAGCATAGTATAACAGATATTGCAGAAACGTTCCTATATGCCTGCACTCAACACCCTACTCGAAATGATTAAGAATAACGGTAATTATTTCAAGGTAGCATTCTCACTTAGCGGTGTGGGTATGGAGCAATTAGAGATGCATGCCCCTCAAGTGTTGGAGAAATTACAAGAGCTTAACGAGACGGGGTGTGTGGAATTTTTGGCTGAACCCTATTCACATGGACTTGCATCTTTAGTGAACGAAGAAAGCTTTTGCAGATGAAGTAAAACGGCAATGCACTAAAATCAAAGAGTATTTTGGCCAATCTCCGAAGGTGCTTCGTAACTCTTCACTCATCTATAGCGATGAGATTGGCTTCCAAGTAGCTCAAATGGGATTCAAAGGTATGCTTACTGAAGGCGCAAAGCATGTCTTAGGATGGAAGTCTCCACATTATATTTATAGCAGTGCAATGGCTCCTCAGTTGAAGTTATTACTGAGAGATATCCAACTTAGCGATGATATTTCTTTGCGTTTCAATAATCGTGATTGGCCAGGATATCCATTGTTTGCCGATCGTTACATTGATGAGATTGCGTCATTGCCCGAGCAAGAGAAGGTTATTAATATCTTTATGGAACTTTCAGCCTTAGGAATTGCACAACCTTTGTCCAGCAATATCCTCGAATTCTTTAAGGCTTTACCTGTTTGTGCAAAGGAAAAGGATATCACATTCTCTACTCCTTCCGAAATCTGTAGTACGTTTAAACCTGTCGATACATTAAGTGTTCCCGACACTTTAAGCTGGGTTGACGAAGAACGTGATGTTAGTTCATGGCTTGGGAAACCCTATGCAGCGTGAAGCTTTCAATAAACTTTATAGCGTGGCTGACCGTGTTAGAATTGCCAATGATGCACGAATCAATCAAGACTGGGACTATCTTCAGGCCAGCAATAACTTTAGATTTATGACTACAAAGCCTTCACGTATTGGCATAGATCTTGGTATTTACAGCAGTCCTTTTGATGCTTTCACCAACTATATGAATATTTTGGGCGACTTTATCACTCGTGTCAATAACCTCTATCCAGCCGAAATAGGAAATGAGGAACTTGAGAGTTTGTTGACAACCATAAAGAATCAAGGTGATGAATTGGCCATGAAGGATAAAGAAATCGTTCGATTGCAGGCCAAAATAGAAAAGATAGAGGATGCAAATAAGAAAGAAGGAGTGAAGGAACCCAAGGCTAAGAAGCCGTCAACCAGCAAGAAACCGGTGGCAAAAAAAGCCTACAACAAAGTCTAAAAAGTCTGTAGAAGAACAGAAAAAGATAAGAAATAGGTAGTTATCACAATTTCAACTACATCATATAAAAAGCGCTCGGTGGTTGTCCGCCGAGCGCTTTTGTTTGTATAACTAATTTCTCTTTATGATATCGTCTAAGTCAGTGTTGTTGATGATTAAACAGCTTTGTGTTCAAAAATACGTGTGTCGATAGTCTATCATAAATAAGGGGTTGTCAGCAATCCAAGCTTGTTTATACCAAAAATCAAGTAAAATTTACATGATTAATGCAAATAACGAGGCACCGATTACCGTCAATATACCGCTGACAACAATCGAAAGACCGCTCGTAGCGCCTTCAATGGTTCCAATTTCCATAGCTTTTGCAGTACCAATTGCATGCGAAGCACTTCCTATTGCGATACCTTTTGCAATGGGTTCCTCTATCTTAAGAGTGATAAAAACTTCTCCGCGAAGATGTTACCCAATACACCTGACACAATGATTACTACCACTGTAACCGATACATAACCACCTAATTCCTCTGAAACGCCCATGCCAATAGCGGTCGTTATGGACTTAGGGAGGAAGGTTGCATACGTGGCATGATCAAATCGAAAGAGTAGGGCAAGGAGCAAAACGGTTAGTAAACTCGACGCCACTCCAGCCGTAATACCCGATATAATTGCCTTATAATTCTTCTTCAAAAGCTCCACTTGTTGATACAATGGCACGGCAAGACATATTGTCGCTGGTGTGAGAAGGTAACTCAACCAGTTTGAATCTACGTTATAATCTTCATAACTTACGCCGGTCAAAAGCAAGCAGGCAATGACTAAAATGATTGCAATCAGCAGAGGATTCATGAAACTCCATCCCGTCTTTTTTTCCTGAGATACATACCTATTACGTATGAACCAAGGCTGATTAATACGCCGAAATAAATCGAATCTGTTAGCATATTATTATTGTTATCCTATTTTTGTAGCTTTTCTTTTTCTTTCTTATTTCTACGAATGATTCGTTGGGTAACATAGCCCGCTGCGCCCATAACCGTGAACGTACTCACAGTAGTTACAACAACGTATTGCAGGAGATTTGAACGTATTTCAGCCCAAGAATCAATCAAACCGACAGCTGCCGGAATGAACATCACGGGCATAATAGCTATTAAAAAGATGCTTGTTTCGCGCACATCATTTACTTTTACCCACTTTCATCAATAGCGCAATAAAGAGCAACACAATGCCGTAGATGCTGGCAGGGATGGGCAATGGAATCAGAAAATGCAAAAAGCTCTCCAATAAATGTGAATGCGATGATGATGATAAATTGTTTGATAAACTTCATCTTTGCATGTTTACTTTAGATTAATCTCACGTATATATTGTTCTATAAAGTCTGCAGAGTTCTCCGTACCTAAGCGGATACTGTCGAAACATAGGTCGTAGTCGTTGGCTTCTCCCCATTTCATCCCTGTGTAATACTTATGATAACGCACTCTGCTTTCATCCAAATCATGCACAAATTGCTTGGCTTCTTCATGACTGATATGCTCCTCTTTTACAATTGCAGAGATGCGACCTTGAAGACTACCTTTTAGGAATACCGAGACAAGATCTTTGCGATTTCTGAATATATAGTTACCACATCGGCCGATGATAATACAATCTTGCGAACCAATTAAATCGTAAAGAATCTCAAACGCCTTACAATTTGCAACCTTAGGTTCGTCATCAAACTGAGAGATTGCAAACATAAGTTCGTCTACTGGGCGCTCTTCAAAGAAGTCATCCATCTCTTCTAAGACTCCTTTTTGACGTGCCATCTCTAATAGATTCTTGCGGGTATAGAATGGAATACCATAGAAAGCAGACAGCTGTTCGCCAATGTGTAACGCGCCACAGCCGCATTGTCGTGCAATCGTTATTATCATAGGATTTTTACTTTATATTGTTATCTTGACATTGCAAAATTACAAATAATTTCATAGATATTCTTTCTTTATCATTTTTTTTTCGTCATTTCGCAAGATTGGTTGCATTTTTATGTGTTATAGGTTAAGTAGGATAGACGTTGTTTCTCTTAGGCTTTTATCGAAGTTTTCTACGCAAAGTTTGTTAAAGAGTTAGTAGCTAAGCGTTGGTTTGATAAGGCCTATTGGGGAGGCTATTGCAGGGGCATTTGCAAGTTTTGTTGAGCTCGGTTTGTCGTATAGATGTAGCTTGTTGGTAATCAATAGCATAGGAGGTGTTTTACAAAGTGTGTCATTTTATGGCGTGATATGCGTCAAATCATGAAGTAAAATGAATGGTTTCACGCATTAAAATGGCTGAAAAATATTTTCTAATTCTCTTATTGTTATTTCCCATTTACATTCTATTCATCATGAGAAATAAAAAAAGCAGTCCTCGCATGGACTGCCTTTTGTATTTAATTTGATTTGAAATGTGTCGGATTTTATCGCTGTGCACCCACTTTCAACTTGCTAATGTCTTTGTTCATCACAGTGAACTGACCTTTTGCTGGATTCTGATAGTTGGGATTATCGCCATTCTTACCAGAAACATCTCCATTCCAATAGAGGCTATTATCTTTGTCGCTTGCTGCAAAAATGTTGGCATTATTGCAGTTAAAATAATAGTTGTTACGATATTCAGGCGTAGAGGTTGTAGCCTGATTCGTATATACCGCCTGCGTATTGGTAATGAGATTGTTGGCTACTTTGATTCGTTGACCACCTTTCTTTCCATTAAACCGCACATAGAGGATACGTTTACCATTGGCGCCATTCATACAATTATCAATCGTGTTTTGTGTGATATTGATCTCTGGAATGGGGTTGCCAAAGCTGTTAGAAGCATCATCATAGCGTATGAAATCACGCTCAGTAGCGCAATTATAGATAACGTTGTTGTTGATGTTCAAGCTCTTTATATAGCCTTTTCGGCAGTCAAAGAGGTCGCCTCCATCACAAACGATGTCGTGGATGAATGAGTTTTGAATATTGATGGCTTCGATAGTAGCACCTACATTGATGTAATAGAATCCCTTCATCACTGTGCCTGACGAAACGGCTCCATAGAACTCACAATTATTTATGTCGAGTTTCTTGTACTCAGTTGCCGTCTTATAATTGAAGAACTGGTCGTTAGAAGCATTCTTTGTGCCATCAACAATGACGTTGGTTAATGTCAATCCTGCTCCATTCTCCAATTGGAAGCGTCCCTGAATCTTTGGTTTTGCAGTCTGATATATACCCTTAATGACGATGTCTTTATTGATAACGGCACTACCTGCGCCATCTTCTCCAGACCCACCACTAATCTTATAGGTACCATTATACAAAGCAAACACCTGATTAGCTGTGGCATTTTCTAACATCTCACTAAAGTTGTCGGTAGAGCGAACGATAGTTGCGCCCGAGAGATCAATAATGGTTTTGAAGCTTTTTGAACCGCGTTCTTTGCTATTTCGATATAGTTTGAGCGTGTAATCTGTTTCGGGTTGCAGTCCTGTTACATGCGCACGACCATTAGTTTTGTCGCTTTCTGTCAGTGTGTATTGAGTTACTTTATTGCCAGTTGTCTTGTTAAACACTGTGATGTTATCAACCTCTTCGCCTGCTGGCCAATGGGCAACGACATCTCTATCACCAACATCTTCAAGCGAGAATGAGGTGAGAATCTGTTGTGCACTGGTGCGGAAATAGACCTCACTCCACTTAGAATTGCGTGAAACATCAGCGCTATCAAGGGCCATTACGCGTGCAGAATATTTCGTATCATATACAAGATTCTCTAACTTAACCGTTGGATTATTGACTTTTAAGGTAAGCGTTGGCTTACCAGTAAACGTGAGACTATCGTCTGCATAGACTTCAATCTGATAGTTTTTCACGCCTGATAAGGCTGTCCAATTTAGGGTTGCATTACTTTCTCCGATGTTTTTTGCTTCGAGATCTATAGGAGAGAATGCTCTATCGAAGATGATATTCTTAATCTCTTCCATAGGACTTTCACAGGCTGTTAGGCCAAAAGAAAGGCCTAACAAACATGTGGTGATGATATGATTTGTTTTCATTTTGTTTCTTGTTATTAGTCAGACAATTGGCCATAGATGCCATTATTATTGAGCATTCCATTGCTATTGTTGATGAATGTTTGCCAGATGGGCCATAGACAATGGGTGCTTGGTTTGACAACATATAAGCCTTGGATGTAGTCTTCGGTAAGAAGATTGAGACCAGTCTTATTATCTACGAACCAGTTTTTGGATGTCCAACCGGCATTTTTCAGTTCCTGTATCTTGGTGTTATTATCTTCTCCTTATTAAGTCCATAGACTTGGATGTTATTTTGCATCGGTAGTGGCATTGATATAAACCTTATCAGGCAGGCCTGCATAACGTCCGGTGCGGTTGGAAAGTGCGTTGAGTTTCTCAACCTCTTCAGCCATTTTGCTGTCGATAATGCCCCATCTAACGAGGTCAGCCTTGCGTAATGACTCGCCTGCGAACTCCAAAGCACGTTGCTCAACAATGCCTTCAAAGAATGCATTCTTACTTGCTGTGTACTTTGTTTTGAGTGCCATTACCTTTGCAGAAGGAAGTACTCGTGCAAGAACGGGTTCCATATAGGTCCATGCTTTTCGCTGTATTTCCAAGTGCATTCTCGGCTTCTGCTGCCATCAACTAAACATCGGCAAGACGCATATACTGCCAGTTGACACCATCGTCATTAGTAGAAGTGACGATGCGATTCATCCATTCATAGCGTAATTTGCCAAAAGCACCATTTATTGATAGACCTTAACTGCACTGACGCTTTACCCTTACTGTCAAGATCTTTACCCCATTCGTAAGGCACACAAGTAATATCTCGGCGCACATCTTCTGTGTCATAATCGTAGTAAAGGGGTAGGAGTGGGGCCATTTACACCACCTTGTGCCTGTCCCGTATATTGGTCTTTAGCATTATGTTTGACACCCAATGTATAGAGAACACGGCCGCGTCCTGCTGAGAATGGTATTTCCCAAAGACTCTCTCCGCCTGCAGTGACGTTGTCTTGGCAAAGTTTTGTGAAGTTCTCTTTGAATGAACCAAGTTCATTTTTACCAGAGTTGATGACGTCTTCACATTCTTTGCGTGCAATCTCATACATCTTTTCAGGAGCCAGTTCTGGGTCTTTTGAAAGGCGATATCCATCACCACGTAGGCCATATCCACCTGCATAAAGAGCGATTCTGGCACGTAAAGCCTTCACAAAGCTCTTGCTTACGCGTTCTGTTGTCTTTGTAATTGCATTCTGATTTGGCCAATAACAATAACGTTCTGCCTCTTTTAGATCGCTTAAAAGCACCTTATAGATGGAGTCACGATTTGTGCGTGGCAAATAGATGTTATCGTTGTTGTTTGGTGAAAAGCGAGCAGGCACGTCACCCCAAGCCTTTGTTAAGTCGGTATAAATGACTGCTCTTAGCGTTAAAGCTTCACCCAACAGCTGCGCCATATCAGGGTTTTTGTCTATGTTTCCGTACTTTCTGATACCGGCAATTGCAAGGTTTGCACGCTCAATTCCCTCGTAAAACTTAGAATAAGCGTTATTATCGGTATTCATTAATGAGTTGTTTGCCGGTGTATCAAAGTTCCAAAGACTTTGCTTTTCGTTTGTAGCATTGGACTTGGATGGCGGCGTTCCACTTCCTACTTCCACATCATTATTGAGGCCATAATAAGGGCAAAAAGCGACCTCGATAGGAGTTAGTTTCGCCGAAAGAAACGTTTACTGACATGAGCTCGGCTTCTGCAAGAGCGTATGTAGAGAATGTCGTTGATTCATCAAGTGATGATTGTGTGGGGGCATCTAAATCGCAAGAAGAGAATGCAATGCCTGTAACCACAACCGACAATAATGTGTAATTGATATATCTTTTCATAGAGATTCGTTTAGAAATTGAGATTTAAGCCGATAACAAATGAACGACTCTTTGGATAAGCTGAATAGTCTACGTTTGGTGTAAGCGCTGTCTTTCTGAAGGTATCTGCTTCAGGATCGAAACCCGAATAACCTGTTATAGTAAACAGATTATAGCCAGTGCAATAAACACGAAGGCTGTTTATGCCAACACGATGCGTCAGATGGTTAGGTAAGGTGTAACCAATGGTTAGCGTATTCAAGCGTAAGAATGAAGCATCTTCTATTGCCCAATCAGTTAAAACCATTTTAGACATATAGGGAGACCACATCGTTGTATGCTCATTTAGCTTAGCAAGACGGTCTGGATCATTAGATAATAGGCCTGTTTCTGGGTCCAGATTGGTCCATCGTTTGCCTTCTTTCATCACATCAATCATGTTTCGGTAGATGTATTTTCCAGTTGTTGTATATTCTATTTTGTTGGCATTGTATTCCTGGTTACCAATAGAATAATTGAACTGTGCAGACAAATCAAAGTTGTAAACGCGTGCATTGATGTTGAAACCACCAAAGCAATCGGGGGTAACATCACCTATTTTTACTTTATCACTCGCTGTAACCTTATGGTCACCATCTTGATCTTTTAGTTTCAAAGCACCTGGACGAAGTTTTCCCTATGATAGCGGTTGCATCATCAACACCATCTTTTAATGTCCACTTGTCAGTCGATGCATTATATCCTGTGAAGTCAGAAACCTCGTAACGGCCAGCATTTTGATAACCAACGATTTCACCAACACGGCCTCCAACGGCTACAACATACTCGGGATCGATTTCACTTGATGCCCAATGTGTATCGTTATAGTAGTCCTTTATGCCAAGTTGTATAATCTTGTTTCGGTTGAAATTGATGTTACCGCTTAGGTCAATACCCCAATTTCTCTTATTAACAACGTGCCAAGTGAACGTCGTTTCAAAGCCTGAATTCTGTGTTTTTCCGAGATTCCTATACTGGAATTCGTAGCCAGTTCCAGACACAGGGAAAGCTATTAGCAGGTCTTTTGTGGTATTCTTATAGAACTCAAAGCTTCCATTTAGCTTGCCATTGAACAATGTCCAGTCTAATCCTATGTTGCGAGTTATCGTTGTTTCCCACTTCAAATTGGGGTTAGCCATGAAGTTAGATGGTCTTAACAAGGTCGTAAAACCATTCACCCAAGTACGCTGAGATGACGTAGCTGAGTAGGTCATATACTCCTGAATGAGTTGTCCGGAGGGTATATTGTTGTTACCAGCTGTACCAAAACTCAAGCGAAGTTTAAGGTCATCAAGCCACTTTTTCGTGCTATTCATGAACTTTTCACTCGTGATTCTCCATGCTAAAGCGGCTGAAGGGAAGTAGCCCCAGCGGTTTTCTTTAGAGAACTTTGAAGAGGCATCAGCGCGGAAAGTGACGCTCGCTAAGTACTTATCTTTATAACTATAGTTCGCACGGGAGAAGAAAGAGAGGAGTTTATCGTCTGGAGAATAGAAGTCACTTGTACCAGAAGCTGTGCCTTGTGAGGACAAACGCCATGCTGTTGCGGCATCGTATGTCTTGGGAAAGCCTACAATTTGATTGATGTTCTCATGTTCTTTTGTGATGATATATTCATGTCCAAGTAACATGTTTAGGCTGTGATCTTTTGTTCTTAATGAGGTTCTTGAAGTCGTAATTTATTGTGTTTGTATTACGGAATCTCTCACGAACATCGTTGTCAAGGCTAATTAATGGATGATCAGCGAAAGCTTGATCGGCATAGTTTCTGGCTTGATATGAAGTCAAACCATAGTAGCGTTGATCATACATCGTGTAGTAATCATATCCAAATTCAGTTTTTCAGCGTGAGGTTTTTCATAATTTCCCAGCCAAAAAGCTCCAGCCATATTGAAATTCTTATTCTGCTTTTTCGTCGTTATCTGCTGCAGAAGTGATAGGATCGAATATGTTCATGTCGCTATCATCGAATGAAGTGTTGGCCTCATCTAATCCTTTTTAGTGGAATAACGGGATAGATAACAGCATCCTTTAAGCGTTTATCTGTATTGTAACTTCCCTTTGCATCATTAGCTCCTCCGCCTCGAACTTTAGTATCGCTAAAGCGTACTTGCAAGTCGATGGTAGTTCTTTTTGAAGGTTTTAGTGTTTAGTTTTCAGGCTGAAGTTATCACGCTTAAAGTTTAGAGCCTATCATGATAGCTTTGTCATTTATGTGTGCATAGCTGAAGGAATACTTTTATGTTTTCTGTACCGCCTGTAATGCTTAAGTTATGGTTGTAGGTATGACCTATGCGGCCATATGTCATATCTTGCCAGTCATTTCCTTTCACATTGTCATACAAATCAATATCTTGATAATTGCCAAAATAATCTGTATAAGAGGAGATTTTTACTTGGGTTATTATCATTTTTGAGTAAAGCCAGCTCATATTGCCACTTAGCATAGTCAGCAGGAGATAACACATTCATCTTCTTTGCAATCTTTTTCCAACTATAATATGTGTTATAACTCACATTCACTTTACCCGATTTACCATTTTTTGTAGTAACAAGTATAACACCATTTGCACCTCGACTTCCATAGATTGCAGTCGAAGAAGCATCCTTTAACACGGTGATATCCTCTATATCTGTAGCCGGAATGTTGCTAATATCGTCAACAGGGAAGCCGTCAACAATAAAGAGTGGGGCATTGCTTTTGTGTGATTGAACCACCTCCACGCACACGAATCTTCACTGTAGCATCAGGAGATCCTTCAGAGGTGCTTACCTGAACACCTGCTAATTTACCTGTTAAAGCTTCAGAAGCAGAGGCAACTGGTACCGAAGCAAGCGCTTCACTACCCACTGTAGACACTGAACCTGTGATGTCTTTACGCTTTACAGAGCCATAACCAATGACAACTACGTCATTCAAACTCGTGGCTTCATCTTCAAGAACAACGTCAACAGTAGTCTTTCCAGCAACACTTAATGTCTGCGTTTTCATGCCGACATAAGATACTGTGATTTTCTTTGTGTTCCCTTTCAACGTGAGAACAAAGTTTCCTTCAAGGTCGGTGATAACACCATTTCCGTGACTTCCAGTTTCCATCACCGTCGCTCCGATGACAGGTTCGCCAGACTTCTCACTCACGGTTCCCTTGATTGTCTGCGCAGATAGATTCCCTACAAGTAGCAATAGGAAGCCAATTAGCGCAATCCGAATTGGTTTCAATTGAATAAGCATACTTTTTTTGTTTTATTAGATTAGTATAATATTACGATTACAAAAATTAATAATTTAATTTATATCGAACAATATTAAACGTTAAAATATTTAATATTAAAACGATTTTTTTCTTCATTTCATGAGTTCGTTACGTGATTTATGTCTTTTTAAAACAAAATGAATCATACGCTTCATAGCCTTATTCTTCACCTTATTCTATGGCTTTTACAATTCATTCTTTTTAGTTCAGTTATCCCTTTCTTTGATATAGAATTCTCATTTGGTCTCATGATTTTATGTGATTCAAGAAACCACTTCTACCTCTGATTAATAATCTTTTAAGTTTTTTTATCTAAATTTCCTTATAAAGTCATTATATATATATAATTTCGTCATGAAGATGTTAAAAAAAGTGATTTTTCCAGTCGAAAAATTTGTTTTTCTCATTCATATAACTTATATTTGTCACATATTTTTTTAATGATTTAGAGCTTTTCTAAATCGCTTTCGAGGTTGGGTGCTTCCTGCTCCAACCTCTTTTTTTATTTGAAAAATTTGGCAGAACGTGAAATTTAATCTATCTTTGCATCGTGTAGCCCTTTACTTTTTGACGAGATGACTGCGTTCTTCTTAGTTGAAAAAGTCTTGAACTACATCAGCACAAATTCGTATATTCACATTATAACAACTGCGCCTATAGAACAATTTTACTTAGAATTAAAAGTTTTAAGGAATGAAGAATCTAAATGTAATGACTGATGAAGAGTTGGCCATGGACTATGTGAATGGCAACAATCGGGCATTTGATGAATTACTGTTTCGACATCAATCAAAAATTGTTTTCCTACATCCTTTTTCGTAGTGCGCGACCGCGAAATTGCTGATGATCTCTTTCAAGAGACGTTTGTAAAGGTTATCACTAAGCTGCAAGAAGGGAAGTATTCACCAAGCGGAAAGTTTAGCGCTTGGATGATGCGCATTGCACATAACGTCATCATGGACCTTTATCGTGGACTGAAAGTGCAAAAGATTGTAGACACTTCTGATGATAACGACCTCTCAAACATCAGCACAAACGACTTTTATTCGATGGACATTGAGAGTCAATATGTCAATGCACAGGTGTTGAAAGATGTGAAAAAACTGATGAATTTCTTGCCTGCTTCACAACGAGAAGTGGTTTATATGCGTTATTATCAGCAACTTTCGTTCAAAGAAATCGCTGAGATGACAAACGTAAGTATTAATACCAGTCTCGGACGTATGCGCTATGCAATCCCTAAATTTGCGTCGCATGGTGAAGGAAAATGAAATCACCTTGCAGATGGTTTAACACAGAAACATGCATTGGGTTATTACGTGTCATTTAATAATCCAACCAATTGCATCCTGTTATTTCAGCTTTTTCAAGGCTTCGATAGTGGCATAAGGGTCTGTGCTCTTTGAACACATAACTTCCACTTACCAATACATCGGTTCCGGCTTTCACGAGTCGTGGGGCTGTTTCGGCTTGCACTCCACCATCTACTTCTATGAGTGCATGCGACCCTGTTTCATTGATTAAGCGACGCAATCTCTCTACCTTTCGGATGGTGTTCTCTATGAATTTCTGTCCACCGAAACCGGGATTGACACTCATTAGCAGTACCATGTCAACGTCACGGATAATGTCTTCGAGCATTGATACAGGCGTTGAAGGGTTCAAGGAGACTCCCGCTTTCATCCCAGCAGCATGAATTTGTTGGATGGTTCGATGCAAATGGGTACATGCTTCATAATGTACATTCATCATCATTGCACCAATCTTAGCTGTCTGTTCGATGTATTGTTCGGGATGAACAATCATGAAATGAACGTCTAAAGGCTTTTTTACAAACCTTGCTAACTGCCTCAAGAATAGGGAAGCCAAACGATATGTTGGGCACAAAAACTCCATCCATTACGTCAAGATGTAACCAGTCTGCCTCACTATTGTTAATCATTTCAATCTCATCTTTCAGATGAAGAAAAGTCGGCTGCCAATAGAGATGGCGAAACTAAAGTTTTTCATTTGTATTTGATTTTTTTGATTTTAATTGAGACAGAATGCCGTATTCTTTCCGTTCACACGAGCCACCCGATAGGTGTAGGCTATCTGTTTAATAAGTTGCAAAGTCTTTTCAGACGGCAATGATTCTTTTGGCGAAAAACACTTCATAGGCATTCTGTTTTGGCGTCGTTTTTTTGTTCTTTTTGTGTGGATTCTTTTATAATCGCCAACCAATTTCCAACTTTGTTCGAGTTGTTCGGTTGTCAAACATTCCACATTTACCCTTAGAACGTAGGATAATGGGATATATTGTGCAAAATCAGAAATTTCAAGTTGCAATTTTATCTTTTTATTTTTCATCACCATAAATAGAGCTGGTTTTTGTACGAAATAAAATGTAAGTTTATCGCTATGCATATCATTATATTTTGCAATCTATGTCAGTTTAGCATGTAATCTACATTATTTTATCGTGTGATTTCAGTCACTTTATAACGTAAAAATGATAGGAAACATGGTTCGTTTCTATATGGTTGATAATCAGTTTGTTCGGTGATTGTGTTCGGAGATGTGATGTGTTGGTAGATCAGTTTATTTCGAATTATTTAGCGTGTGATAGCCTTTGCGTATACGGACCATCGTTTTTGCGCCTTCAATTGATAGAACTTGGCAAAAATCTTTCCGTCGCTTTTGCTTCAGTTTTTGGTATGGCTTTTGCAGGGTTCATGCAATCAATGTGGAATGTAATCTATCTTGTTTTGGAATAAGGAAAGTGTTTTGTTATGCAGTTTCTTTGTTCAAAAAATCTTCTTATAACTACTTTTTTTATGTATTTTTGTCGATAGATTTCAGAAAAATAATGTATATTTGTAATTGTTTCATTTCAGCGGTGTTTAGATGAACGAACGACATATATTATAAGGTTATGTCATTTGAAGTCTGATGCCACCCTATGATTTTCTATTCATAAAGAAACTGAGAAACAGGGTGAAGAATGAGATGTTGTGCAGAAATAGAATTAGATTAGAGATGAATTTATTAGAAGAGATTATAGCTCACAAACACATAGAAATTGACCAACGCAAACGCTTTATTTCTCCGCGTCAACTTTATGCTTTGGTTGCTCAACAGATGGATAATCTATCACATAAGCCTTTAAAAGAAGAAGGCTTGTCATTTGTTTTGCAACACTCGGACATGGGAATCATAGCCGAATTTAAGCGTAAATCGCCAGTAAAAGGGTGGATAAACGAGGCCGCTAAGGCTTCGGATGTGTGCTAGCCTATGAAAAGAGTGGGGCTACGGCTTTGAGTGTAGTCACCGATATCGATTATTTTGCAGGCTATGATGAGTTTGTGCAAGAGGCAAGAGCGGTTGGAGTACAGCTTCCAATCCTTTATAATAACTTCATAGTTGACGATTATCAGCTTCTGCAAGCACGTTTTTGTGGCGCTTCGGCGATAGTACTGATAGCAGAGGCACTATCGAAAGACGAGTGCAAACGCATGATATCGCTGGCTCATCAGTTGGAATTAGAGGTGATGATTGAACTGCATGAAGAGCGTAGTTTGGACTATCTTGAGCTTGAACCAGACTTGTGTGGGTGTGAATAACTGCGACCTTCGAACCTTTGTTTCGGATGTAAACACCAGTTTAACCCTGGCAGACCGTCTTCCAAAAAGAACTCTGCAAGGTGAGTGAAAATGGTATTTCTGATGTGTCAACTGCCGCACGTTTGCGGTCGGCAGGCTACGATGGGCTGCTTGTTTCAGATGTGTTGATGAAACAACCTGTCCCCGGTGAAGCCCTGAAACAATTTATTTCATGAACTTAAAAAATACATCAATATGAACACAAAAAAAGAGATTTTTTTAATTAGTGTTTGCGGTGTTTGTGATGGAGAAAAACATCAGAGAACTGCTCGCAACGGATATTGATATACTGGGTTTTGTGTTTTGTTCTGACTCGCCACAAGTTGTGAAAATGATTCCCAGTAATTCCGGACTTATTCCAGATTACAGTCGGGATCGTTATCTGCAACAACTCGGTCAGGAGATAAATGATGTAGAAACTCAGCGTGTAAAGCGTCTTGGTATCTTTGCAGATGATATGCCACAGAATATCATCACACGCATTTATAACTATGATCTCGATTATGTGCAATTGCAAGGAGACGAGAGTCCTGTGATGATTGATAATCTCAGGCGGTCTGTTGACCCTGATATTAGGCGTGGAATCAAAATTATTAAGACTCTTGATATAGCTACTTTGGCTGATTTTGAAAGGTGCAAGTCTTTTGAAGGTCATGCTGATTTATTGTGCTTTCGCATAAAACGAGAAGGACAAAATCAAGAAGTTGCGTCATGGAATGAAACCTTGCTCGCGGCCTATCATGGCGAACTGCCTTTTTATTTTGAGTGGAAATATCGGACTTAATGATGCGAAGCTCTCCAAACAATTCGTTGTTCGAAATGCGTTGGCATAGAAATTAATCATGCGTTTGAACTGACTCCGGGCGTGAAAAGATATCCAAGGAATCAATCGTTTTATCTCTTTAATAGAATAAGTCAACAGGTTTTATTCCTTAAAAGTACAGCTATTTTCTGTCAAAATTGCAGAGATTTCCTGGTAAAAGCTATAAAAATGGCTCAAAGCTGCCATTTTGACACAAAATATTCAACGGCATATTAGTTGCATTTTAGGTAGCGGATTTCGAAGCTAATGGCTGAGAATCCAATACAAAAAGATTAAGTTGAATAAAAAAATAGGAGGTATTTATTATGTTGTTTCCAGTAATTAGAACTAATAATGATTGGTTAGACAATGCTTTTAATGATTTCTTTAGTGACAACGCTCTATCGAGAATGAACGCTACTGCACCAGCAGTTAACGTGAAAGTCAATGAGAATGGTTACGTGATGGAAGTCGCAGTGCCTGGCATTAAGAAAGAGTTTTGCCGTGTAAACATTGATGATAAGGGCAACCTTGAAATCGCTATAGAGAATAAGTTGGAGCATAAAGAAGAAGAAAAAGAAAGAACATTATCTTCGCAGAGAGTTCTCTTATTCAAACTATCAGCAGAGTTATGTTCTCCCTGATGATGTAGATCGCGAGAAGGTTAGCGCTAAAAGTGCTTGATGGTGTGCTTGAAATCGCATTGCCAAGAGTTCGTAAAGAGGAACAGAAAGTACAGCGAAATATTGAAATTAAATAAGCATTGACATGCGCAGAGACTGAGTTTTATGGCTCAGTCTCTTGGGTATGATTTTATAAAGACCTTTGAATGGGGTGACGTTTTATGTCCTTTGAATGAGGATAGTCGCCGTATTCAAAGGTCTTTTTATTTTATTATTTACTAATCGAGCTGGATTAGTGAGCATGAAACACACAAAAATGTGACAAAAAAATCAATAGTTCTTGTCATGGCTTTTACAAAGAAATTTATTACTTTTGCGTAATAAACAATTTGCAGAATGAAAAAAGAAGAACTGAGAATTGTCTTCATGGGTACGCCCGAATTTGCCGTTGCATCACTTCAACGACTTGTAGAAGGCGGATATAATGTTGTGGCTGTGGTGACACAACCCGACAAACCAGTGGGTCGCCACCAACAACAAGTGCAAGCTTCACCTGTTAAACAATATGCAGAAGCACATGGTTTGCCAGTTCTACAGCCTGTAAAGATGAAAGATCCTGTATTTGTTGAGCAGTTGGCACAATACAAAGCAGACCTTCAAGTGGTTGTAGCTTTTCGCATATTACCCGAGATTGTTTGGGCTATGCCACGCTTTGGAACCTTTAATGTGCATGCCGCTTTGCTCCCACAATATAGGGGTGCTGCCCCAATCAATTGGGCAGTGATTAATGGAGAGACAGAAACGGGTGTGACAACTTTCTTTCTTGATAAGAATATTGATACGGGACGAATTATCATGCAGAAGCATTTTAGCATACCAGATGATGCAGATGTGGAGTATGTTTATAACGGCTTAATGAATCTTGGGGCAGATATTGCTACGGAAACAATTGATAAAATGCTCGAGAACGATGGCAATATAGATAGTATTGCACAAAGTAACTTCATGCAATTCAAAGAAGACGAGTTACTGCCTGCACCAAAGATATTCAAGGAAACGTGTGAGATTGATTGGCATCTGCCCAGTTAAACGTGTCTATGACTTTGTGCGTGGACTGAGTCCTTATCCTGGAACCTGGACGACAATCGATGAAAATGGTCAGCGAAGTGTGTTGAAAAATCTTTAAGACAGCAAAGACTTCAGAGACTTGGGAAGGTGAACTTGGGAGTGTAAGGACGTTGAAAGGCCGTCTGTTTGTTAGGTGTAGCGATGGTTGGTTGGAGCTATTGGAGTTGCAACCAGTAGGGCAAAGAAACGTATGACTGCACGTGATTTCTTAAATGGAATGCGTGATAGGCAGTTTAAATTTGTGTCAAAATGAGTAAGCTGTTATAGTTAAAAAGATAATTCATAACAGTATATATTGATAAAAAAACAAACTAAGAAGATGACAAAAGAAGAGGATATTCGTAATGCAGTTGAATGCATGAGAAAAGGTGGAGTCATATTATATCCCACCGACACGGTATGGGGAATAGGGTGTGATGCGACCAATAAGGAGGCAGTAGCTAAGGTATATGCGATCAAGAAACGAGATGATTCGAAGGCGCTTATCTGTCTTGTTGATTCGGATGCACGTTTGCAACGTTGTTTCAGAAACGTGCCAGCAGTGGCTTGGGAGTTATTAGATGCGGCTGTAAAGCCTACGACTGTTATCCTTGATGATGCGGTAAATGTCGCTGAAAAACCTTGTGGCTGAAGATGGAAGTTTAGCTGTTCGCATCACAAATGAACCTTTTAGTAAGGAACTTTGCTTTCGTTTTCAGAAACCGATTGTTAGTACAAGTGCAAATGTTAGTGGCGAACCTGCAGCAGCAAACTATGGAGATATCAGTGAAGAGATATTGAATGCCGTGGACTATGTATGTTGGAGTAGACGTCAGGAACATAAGCCTCATGTGCCAAGTTCTATTATAAAACTTGGTCGTGATGGTGAAGTTACAGTGATTCGAAAGTAGAATTATCGCTCAAAAGCTATATTAAAATTGAAGATAATAGATTTAAGAAAGTGGTGTAAGGAACATTTGTCAGATCGACAAATGACCCTTATCCTTGCTTTTTGTCATAGGCTTTTTTTGCTTCTGTTGCAGGCTATGTGCTGCACAGTATGATAAAAGAGATTCAGCATTTACTAACGGCTGGCTTTGATAGAACAACCTTTAACTGGCTTTATTTGCTTTTCCCGATAATGGGAATCTACTTGACTTCGCTCTTTATTAAATATGTTGTAAAGGACAATATCTCGCATGGCATAACGCGTGTACTTTATGCTATCTCAACGAAACAATCGCGTTTAAAGGGTCATAACTGTTGGTCTTCGGTTGTAGCATCAAGTATTACCATTGGGTTTGGTGGGTCTGTAGGAGCAGAAGCGCCTATTGTGCTTACGGGATCTGCCATTGGTAGTAACCTGGCTAAGCTTTTTAAGATGGATGCCCGGACTGCAATGTTGCTCGTAGGTTGTGGTGCTACTGCAGCGATTTCTGGTATTTTTAAAGCTCCAATAGCTGGTTTGGTATTCACACTTGAGGTGTTAATGCTCGACTTGACAATGGCTTCACTGCTTCCTATCTTAATAGCGAGTGTCACAGCAACGTGTTTCAGCTATATCTTTGTAGGCAGCGAATCACTCTTCTCCTATCATATGGATAGTGCATGGGATATCCAGCGTGTCCCACCTTATATTATATTAGGTGTTTTTGTGGTATCGTTGGCCTTTATTTCATGCGTACTATGACAGCATGTGAAAACATGTTTGCCAACATGAAGCGTCATCCTTATCTAAAACTCGCATTGGGTGGTCTGACACTTAGTGTGTTAATCTTCTTCTTTCCTTCGCTTTATGGAGAAGGTTACAGTATGGTTAACATCTTCCTTGATGGGAAAACCATTGCAGATTGGGAGCAAGTGATGAATGGTTCGATGTTTTATGGACATAGTAATCTGTTAGTTGTTTATGTCGGTCTTGTCGTTTTTACAAAAGTTTTCGCTACATCGGCCACTAATGGAGCAGGAGGTTGTGGAGGAACCTTTGCCCCGGCATTGTTTATCGGAGGCTTCTCGGGATTCTTCTTTGCTCGCATTTGGAATATATATCAACTTGGAGTGTATGCTCCAGAGAAGAATTTTGCACTCATGGGAATGGCTGGTGTTATGGCTGGAGTAATGCAAGCGCCTCTTACTGGCATATTCCTTATCGCCGAACTAACAGCGGGTTATCAGCTGTTTATCCCTTTAATGATTGTTTGTATCTGTGCATATCTGACCATAAATATCTTTGAACAGCACAGCATCTACAGCATGCGATTGGCTCGAGAGGGTAAGTTGTTGACGCATCATACCGACCAAGCCATCCTAACCTTAATGAGTTTAGACAGTATTATCGACCGACAGTATACCTCAGTTGACCCAGATATGCAGCTTGGTAAATTGATTAATGCCATTAGTAAAAGCCATACGAGCTTCCTTCCTGTACTTGATAATGCAGGTACTTTGCTTGGGAGAGATTGATATAACAAAGATTCGTCACATCATGTTTAGATCCGAATTATATAATCGGTTTACGGTAAAAGACATTATGACTCCAGTCCCTTCGACACTTGTAAGAGAGGATAAGATGATAGATGTAATGAGGAAATTTGAGAAAGCTAATTGCAATTTCCTTCCTGTTGTCGATGTAAATGGGCACTTAGAAGGCTATGTTTCTCGCACACGTATGTATAGTATGTATCGTCATCTCGTAGCAGATTTCAGTTCAGAGTAATGTTTTTATCAAAAAATTTGCTACAATCAGAGAAATATAATATCTTTGCTTAGAGTTTAACTACTAACGATTGATAATAAACAATATAAATAATAGAACATGAACACAAACGAAACAATGAAACCGTATGTAATTGGTCTTGACCTTGGGGGAACCAATTCTGTCTTTGGTATCGTAGATTCACGAGGTGAAATCAAGGCTACTACTGCGATTAAAACGCAGGGATATCCTAATGTTGAGGATTATGTTGATGCTTCAGTAGAGGCATTAAATATTATCATTGATCAGGTTGGAGGCATTGATACCATTAAAGCTATGGGTATAGGTGCACCAAATGGCAACTACTATACAGGTACAATAGAGTTTGCTCCCAATCTTTCTTGGGGACGAAGTGGTATAGTTCCATTGGCTGATATGTTCAGTAAGCGACTCGGAGGCATTCCTGTTGGCTTGACAAATGACGCAAATGCGGCAGCCATTGGTGAGATGACCTACGGTGTTGCGCGTGGAATGAAGAACTTTATCGTTATTACTTTGGGTACAGGTGTAGGCTCTGGAATCGTTGTTAATGGTCAAATGGTCTATGGTTGTGACGGGTTTGCCGGTGAGTTAGGCCATGTAATAGTTCGTCCAACAGATGGACGTTCATGCGGATGTGGCCGTAATGGTTGCCTTGAAGCTTATTGTTCAGCAACTGGTGTGGCTCGTACTGCACGTGAGTTCCTTTCAAAGAGTGATGAACCTTCATTGCTTCGAGACATGAATGCAGATGATATTACATCATTGGATGTTAGTATTGCTGCTGAAAAGGGTGATGCTTTAGCCAACCGAGTATACGAGTTTACCGGAGAGATGTTAGGCGAAGCATGTGCTAATTTCACTGCATTTCTCAAGCCCTGAAGCCTTTATCTTCTTTGGTGGTTTGACGAAAGCGGGAAGCTTGTTAATGAATCCTTTGCTTGAAAGTTATAACAAACATGTGCTTCCTGTGTTTAAGAATAAGGCAAAGTTCCTTATTAGTGGTCTCGAAGGTTCAAGTGCAGCAGTGCTTGGAGCGAGTGCCGTTGGTTGGGAATTATAAATTTTTCATATTTAAGCAGGTTGCTTTTTGCAATCTGCTTTTTTTTTTTTAACTTTGTGCCCTGTATGGATATGTCACTCCCTTTTCAAATAGATATCTTGGAACTCATATTCAAGGGAATCGTTATTGGAATATTAGCGTCGGCTCCTATGGGCCCAGTTGGTATTCTATGTATTAATCGTACCCTTAAGAAAGGACGCTGGTTTGGATTTGTAACGGGTGTAGGAGCAGCATTAAGTGATTTGATTTATGCTATTCTTACAGGTGTTGGAATGAGTTTTGTAATTGATTTCGTGAAAAATCCAAATACAAAATTCTATTTACAGATATTTGGAGCAGTGCTTATTTTGCTTTTTGGTATCTATAGTTTCCGTAGCAATCCTATGCAAAATGCACATACAAGTAATGGTAATAACCGTGGTTCCTTATGGCATAATGCCTTGACAGCCTTTGTTGTTACGTTCAGTAATTTGCTTATTGTGCCTTATTTTATGATGCTATTTGCCTTGTTTGCATTCGTTACTCCTGCCCATAAGATTGAAATGTGCGTGGGATATATAAGTGTGTTATTTGGCGCATTGCTTTGGTGGTACGGTCTAACGTGGTTGGTAGATAGGATTCGTGGTAAGTTTGATGATAACGGAATAGTTATCATTAACAAGGTAATTGGCTGCATAGTTATTATATTTTCTTTGATAGCGCTTGTCGGTACAATCTTTAATTTGTATCATCTTCCCGAACTTGCTTCGTTGATGTAGGAATAAAATCGACTCAAACAGTATTTATTCAACATGTTTATAGCAAAAGAATTAAGAAAGAAATCTATCGCAGAATATCTGCTTTATATGTGGCAGATAGAAGATATCATCCGAGCAATGGGCTGTTCTCTTCCTTTGATTCGTAAGGCATATATTAGTAAATTTACCGATTATACAGACGAACAAAAGGAAGATGAGATTGACTGGTTTGGTAATTTGGTTCGCATGATGAATGAAGAAGGAAAGCGAGATCAGGGCCATCTCAATATCAATGATATCATTGTTCGTGATTTAGTAGACCTTCATCAACGCTTATTACAAAGTAATAGGTTCCCCATTTATAACGCAGAGTATTATAAAGTGTTACCCTTTATCGTTGAATTACGTGGTAAGGGAGACAAGAATATAAGTGAAATCGAAACATGTCTTGATGCACTTTATGGTATTATGATGTTGAGAATGCAGAAAAAAGAGATATCTCCTGAAACAGAACATGCTATTAAAGAGATATCAACTTTTATTGGAATGCTAAGCGATTACTATCTGAAAAATGAAACAGAAGGCTTGGATTTCGGTGAAGAATAAATCATACTAAACGACATAAAGGACCTAAAAATATATGAATATCTTAGTTACGGGTGCAAACGGACAGTTGGGTAACGAAATACAAAAGGTTTCCAAACATAGTCAAGACCATTATATCTTTTACAGATGTATGTGATGGTTATGAGAAATTGGATATCACAAATCTTGATGCTATTCGTCAGATGGTAGTTCAATTTGATGTGAAGTGTATTATCAATTGTGCTGCTTGGACAAATGTTGACGCAGCCGAGACAGCGGGAGATATCGTAGAACAGCTCAATGCTAAGGCTCCAGAGAACCTTGCTATGGCTATGAAAGAGGTAGGAGGCCTATTGGTTCACATCAGCACAGACTATGTTTTCGGGGGCGACCCCTATAATACTCCATGCCGAGAAGACCAAAAGGGAAGTCCGACAGGGGTGTATGGACGGACTAAAATTGCATGGAGAGCAGCGTATCTTAGCTACAGGAGTAAAGCATATCATTATCAGAACGGCATGGCTATACTCTGAGTTTGGAAAGAATTTCGTTAAGACTATGCTCTCACTTACAGCTACAAAACCTCAATTAAAGGTTGTTTTTGATCAGTGTGGCACACCAACTTATGCTGGAGATCTTGCTGATGTGATTTATGATATCATAGAAAATAGAAAGTTTGATAACAATGAAGGAATCTACCATTTCAGTAATGAAGGTGTGTGTTCTTGGTATGATTTCACTAAGGTTATCGCTCAAATGGCTGGTCATACGACATGCGACATCCAACCTTGTCACAGTGATGAATTCCCAAGCCCTGTGAAACGCCCCGCCTATTCAGTACTTGATAAGTCCAAAATAAAAGATACTTTCGGTATAACTATTCCTTATTGGACAGATAGTTTGAGGAAGTGTATTGCTGCTTTGCAATAATATCATGATGCGGAAAAAGCATGTAATACAAGGTAACAGAATTGATATGAACGAGATACAAAGAAGACGTACATTCGCCATTATATCCCATCCGGATGCTGGTAAGACTACGTTAACAGAAAAATTCCTGCTTTTTCGGTGGACAGATTCAAGTGGCCGGAGCAGTTAAAAACAATAAGATTCGCAAGACAGCAACGTCAGACTGGATGGACATAGAGAAGCAACGTGGTATCTCTGTGTCTACTTCTGTGATGGAATTCGACTATCTTCCCGATGGAGAATCAGGAGAACCATATAAGGTTAACATTCTTGATACGCCGGGACACCAAGACTTTGCTGAGGATACTTACCGCACTTTGACAGCTGTTGACTCTGCAATCATTGTCGTAGATGGGGCAAAAGGTGTTGAGGCTCAAACGAGAAAAACTCATGGAAGTGTGTCGAATGCGCAACACTCCTGTTATCATCTTTCATCAATAAAATGGACCGAGAGGGGCGCGATCCCTTTGATTTACTCGACGAACTTGAAGAGGAATTACAGATTAAAAGTGCGTCCTCTCTCATGGCCGATAGGGCAAGGTCAGCGTTTCAAAGGTGTCTATAATATCTATGAACAGCAATTAAACCTGTTCACACCCAATAAGCAACGTGTCACGGAAAAAGGTTGCTGTAGACATCAATTCCAAAGAGTTGGATGAAAAGGTTGGTGAACGTGAAGCACAACAACTGAGAGATGATCTTGAGTTGGTTGATGGAGTATATCCTGCTTTCGTTAAAGAAACCTACCGAAGTGCCGAGGTTGCCCCGTTTTCTTTGGTTCGGCTCTCAATAACTTTGGTGTACAGGAGTTGTTAGACTGCTTTTGTTGACATCGCACCAAGCCCCAAACCAACGAAGGCTGAAGAGCGAATGGTTGAACCAACAGAACCCAAATTCACTGGTTTTATATTTAAGATTACCGCCAATATCGACCCAAACCATCGCAGTTGTATTGCTTTCTGCAAGGTTTGTTCGGGCAAGTTTGTGCGTAATCAGCCTTATCTTCATGTGAGACAAGGCAAGACTGTGCGCTTCTCTTCCCCCACTCAGTTCATGGCACAGCGTAAAAAGTACTGTGGAAGAAGCCTATCCTGGTGACATCGTTGGACTGCCAGATAATGGTATTTTTCAAGATTGGTGACACGCTCACTGAGGGCGAACAGCTTCATTTCCGCGGTCTTCCCAGCTTCTCTCCGCTGTTGTTTAAGTATATCGAAAACGACGATCCAATGAAGAGTAAGCAATTCCAGAAGGGCTTAGACCAGTTGATGGACGAAGGTGTTGCACAGCTTTTTGTCAATCAATTCAATGGACGCAAGGTTGTGGGAACGGTTGGTCAGTTGCAGTTTGAAGTTATACAATATCGCCTTGAGCATGAATATAATGCAAAAATGTCGTTGGGAACCTGTCCACCTTTATAAGGCTTGTTGGGTTGAAGCCGATGATGTGACCGAGTTAGATAACTTTAAGAAGCGCAAGTATCAGTACATGGCAAAAGATACAGAGGGACGGGATGTCTTCCTTGCAGATAGTAGTTATGTACTCTCTATGGCGCAACAAGACTTCAAGAACATTCGTTTCCACTTTACAAGTGAGTTTTAATCTTTTTTTGATTAGAAAGCCAATGTTAGAAGAAAAACTCATCACTCAAGGAGCCGTTGCGTGCCGATTTGTCGACAGAAGAAGACGAACGAGATAATCGTCCGTGGTATGCTATCAGACTTTTTACTGTTCGTCAGAAGGCGGTTGCTGAATTTTTTAAGGAAAATCAGTTTGAAGTCTTTATTCCAGAAGAGTATGTTGATGTCGAAGATAGCGACCATCATATCAAACATGTGCTTCGTCCTGTTGTGCGCAATCTGCTGTTTATCAAGAAAGATAGAGACGAAAAGGAAATCAAAAAGATTGTTACCGAGTCGTCATATAAGATGAGTGTTGTCACAAAAACACGCGAAGACCGGCGTTATTCAGAGATTCCTGCTCATCAAATGTATGAGTTTCAGGCCATGTGTAACCCTGAGTTAACGATGAAAAAGTTTCTTAGTGAACAACAGGCACACTTTGAAAAAGGGAGATAAAGTACTTGTGAAACATGGTCCTTTGAAAGGGACTGACAGGACGATTGGTGCGTTCCAACAAAGAAAATACTATCTGTTAAAAGAGATTCCTGGCATGGCAATCATGCTCAAAGTAACCCGTTGGTGTTGCGAAGCGCTATAACAATCACTTAAAAATCTATAACATGAAACACTATTTTTTTCTTATTCCTCATGATTTTGCTTTTTGTCCTTTTCTATGTGATGGGGCAAGACGATTCCTCTGTAAAAATGACTGAACTTACAGATGAGAAGTCAGCTGGTAGATGGGGAATCTATATCATGACAGGTTATGCAGACAATCAATATTTTTGGGTCACAATATAAATTATTCAATGCAAAAGTTATTATTTCTCATCAGGTATAAAAGAGGAAATAGGCCCTCTACTAAACTTAGTGACCTTCTTCCTTATTGCGATTTGTTGTGTTTTGAACGTCATGATGATGGCTGGTATGTACGGAATCTGACCTCTGAACGCATGGGTGTTAATCGTCGTTACTTATGTGCTGATAAAGATTATAAAGGGCGTTTCTGAAGCTCAATTACATGCCAAACTACTCATAATATTCTTTCATTTAAGAAAGAAAATGGCAAGCTTGAGGCGCTCATTGAAGGAGAAAAGATTCGTTATGATAAAAGATTCTGGTCGCTATTTGCTTGGAAAAGAAAAAGCAACAACGTCTCCAGTATCATTCTTTCAACTTGAAAATGCATCATTATTGCTGTGTGATACACTCGATATTTATAGCATTCATACAACTGCTCATGTTCGTTTGAAACGTCACTTCAAGTCTGATTGCTTCAACACCTTAATACTTCCATTTGAAGTTGAGAATTATAAGAAGGTGTTTGGAGAGGGAGCTTTTAGCCTACCTTCCAATGGGAATCTCTGATGGAAAACTGCATTTCAAGAGTGTGAATGGTTCATTGGAGGCGAACAAACCTTATCTTCTTTGTGGTAAGTTGGATGCAGTTGAAGATGATATCCATGATTTTGGGCTTGTGAAACTATCTTATAATCAGGCTGTTTCTTTAGCATATCCGAGACAAGGTATTACTTGTCATGGCGTTTATAAGGCTGATGAATATAGGCCAGAGAAAGGAACTTATTTCTTTGGAGATAGTAAATTGTATAAGCAAGAAAGCTGATGAGAAGATTAATATGAAAGCGTTTCCGATGGAGTTTTACAAGTAGTGAGACCTTCAATGCTAAGGCTTTTTCTATGGAAGAGATACTATCAATAATAAAAATCCCCAGTACTTTCACGGCCGAGTCTGCTAAAATCTATACGCTCGAGGGGCAATTTGTTGGAACTTCACTAAGAACTTTACCCAAAGGGATATACATTTTTCAAGGTCGAAAGATTGTGATAAAGTAGCATTGGTGAATGTTTTATTGGATGATTGATAGTGGTTTACTTTCTATTAGAATAATGGTTTCATCGTATTTTTCTTATAGCTATTAAAGAGGTTTATAGGCTCAAAGCCAATATGTTAAATCTTGTCATATAACTTTACAATCTATCTTGTAGAATGCTCTCATTTCTCGTTGAAGAGTTATGCTGGGTGAAAAGAATCTCTGTTTTCTTGTGTTTTATAAGATGTTTATAGTCAGGATGTTATAAGATTAACGCTGAAACAAACTGTAAAAATAATATGAAAAATTCATGTATTTTGCGTCAAATGAGGGATTTAATTACATGGTGTTTGTCGTGTAGAATGACTGATTTAGCAGTGTGATTTGCCTTAGATTGCAACGAGGGTACATTCTTTTTCTTTGATAAAAAGTCAAAGAAAGGGGAATTTAAAAGTCTTTTTCAATATTTATTTCTCTATTTCAAGAGAAAAATAAAATGTTAAATATTAGACCTTAATTTTACAGAAATTTAGTTGATGTGTGAGATTCTTTTCTTCATTCGTCGAATGAATATCAAATGATGGTGAGCTTATTTTTCTTATTGTGTTTCGATAGTGCTGAATTAATGATTCCATTCTAATTTTTTTGTTTAAAAAAATATGTTTTTAATTCGATAAAGCTAAGTATAAATTTGCATTTTACATTTAAAAAAATCTAACTTTTGTAAAAATCATATAAGATTCAAATATGAAAGTTTAGAAAGTGGGATATCAGTGCGCACGAAAGGCAAATTACAAGTCTTCGTTTCGCAATATTAAATTTGTCAGGACTTGATTATTTTTGTATTTTGAGCGCGATGAATATCTCGCGTAGCAACAGAGAAGAAATAGTAATTATACTAAATAGTTATTTTTTTCTATTGATTGTAAGATTTTTATAATATGACACAGAAACGCATTTTGTTGTGTTTGGCCCACATGAGTGGCCATGAAATGAAGTTTATTCAGGAAGCCTTTTGATACGAACTGGGTGGTACCATTAGGCCCAAATGTGAATGGATTTGAAAAAGGATTTAGAGCAATATATGGGGCAAAATAAGCGAGTAGTAGCCCTATCTGCTGGTACAGCTGCAGTTCATTTGGCTCTGATAGCATGTGGCGTTGGCCCCGGAGACGAGGTCATTGTGCAGACATTTACCTTCTGTGCATCTTCCCATCCTATAACATATTTGGGTGCAACTCCAGTGTTTGTAGACTCTGAAAGCGAAACATGGAACATGTCTCCTGAGCTTCTTGAAGAGACGATTAAAGACAGAATAGCGAAGACAGGACGTAAACCTAAGGCCATTATTCCCGTCTATTTATATGGTATGCCGGGTAAAATCGAAGAACTTTTTAGACGTTGCTTCACGTTATGATATCCCTGTAATTGAAGATGCAGCAGAGGGATTTGGTCTCACGTTATAATGGTCAAATGGTGGGCACGTTTGGGCCGATTTGGCGTGCTAAGTTTCAATGGAAATAAGATGATTACGACATCAGGGTGGGGGCGCGTTAGTATGTCCTGATGAAGAAAGCTATAACAGAATAATGTATTTTGCAACGCAAGCTCGTGAGTCATATCCATACTATCAACACACTGAAATCGGTTATAACTATCGCATGAGTAATATCTGTGCTGGTATAGGTAGAGGCCAAATGATGATACTTGACGAGCATATTAAACATCATCAACATATCGCTGAGCTTTATAGGGAAGCCTTTAAACAAGTTGATGGAATAGAGTTTCATGACAATCCAGACGCGAAAATGAGTAGTAACTTCTGGTTGAATACAATTACAATTGCCCCAGATGTGAAAGTCAAAGGACAGGAAAATGCTTATAAAACCATTGTTAAAGGCGCCGTTGGTGGGGCTGCTGGTGTTGTACATCAGGCGTTAACAGCGCATACCGACTGTGAACCTAACGACAATGTTGAGGCAATGCGTGTTTGTCTTGATGCAAACAACATCGAAAGTAGACCGCTTTGGAAACCTATGCACAAGCAACCTGTTTATAAAGATGCACCAGCATATATCAATGGAGTGAGTGAAAGTTTGTTTCCGTCAAGGGCTTTGTTTGCCAAGTGGTCCTATGGTTACAGATGATGATGTGGCACGGATTGTGAGCACAATCAAGGACTCTCTTTGTTAAACCTATAATCTTTTATCGTATGATAGTATTCAATAAATTAACAAATTGGTATTTTACCAAGCGCTCTTTGCCTTATTGGGCCATCCTTGCTATGGATATCTTGATTTGCTATTTGTCAGGAATCTTTGTGTTTTGGATGTATTATCGTGGTGCAGTAACATTCAAAAATATCGAGCTATTGTCGAAAACGATATGTATGTATATGTGCTTTTAACCTTATTGGTTTTAAGCTTTTTCATACCTATTCAGGCATCATTCGATACTCAAGTTTTGTTGATTTAAAAGCGTGTGGGCTATGCTATGGTTGTGTCATTAGGTGTAGCTGAGGTGATGCATTATGTCATTTATAGTTGGGACTTAGATTTTGTTCGTCTACAAGGACGCCAACTTGTGGCCATGTATGTAGTCGCAACGATGGCTATGTGGACTGCACGTGTTTTAATAAAATCGGTCTATGACATTTCATTTGCTAATGATGGTGCATCAAAAACATTGATTTATGGTGTTAGAGATGGAGGAATCGGCTTGGCAAAGAGCATTCGTAATGAGAAGCCATCACGCTATTTATTGAAAGGTTTTATCAGTCATAACCCGCAATACAAGTCGCATTTGTTGCTGGGTGAACGCGTTTATCAAGTAAACGAGGGGTTACGTGCGTTCTTAGAAAAAGGGACATATCTCTACGGTTCTCGTCTCTCCATTGCAGAATGAGCGTTTTCGTAATGACCATTTTTTGCAGGATATGTTGATTGATGCAGGCATAAAGATTTTTGATGTTGCCTGAGACGAAGGAGTGGGGGCTGAAAGTGATGTGAAGGATCTACAGCCTGTGAGCATTAATGACCTGTTACCTCGGAGCGAGATTTCAGTAGATTTGAAGTCTGTTGGTGACATGTTGAAAGACAAGAAGATTTTAATCACAGGGTCAGCTGGTAGTATCGGAAGTGAGATGGTACGTCAGATTGCATCGTTTAAGCCATGTAGTATGATGCTGATTGATCAAGCAGAAACTCCACAACATGACATTAAACTCTTGATGAAGAATAAGTATCCAGACATTAAATGTACGATAGTTCTCACCAGTATTACTAAGCAATCGCGAATGGAAAAGCTATTCAGCGAGTTCCGACCAGACTATGTTTTTCATGCAGCAGCCTACAAACATGTGCCCATGATGGAGGATAATCCGAGCGAAAGCATACAGAACAATGTATATGGAACAAAGGTAGTTGCAGACTTAAGTGTGAAGTATGGTGTGAAGAAATTCGTCATGATTAGCACAGATAAGGCTGTAAATCCGACCAATGTAATGGGATGTTCGAAGCGAATTTGTGAGATTTATACGCAAGCTTTGAATGAAAAGATTTTGAACGATTATAATAATGGTGGCATGAAAGGAGAGGCTCCGACTCAGTTTGTGACTACACGCTTCGGCAATGTATTGGGTTCTACGGGGTCGGTTATACCTTTGTTTGAGAAGCAAATAAAGGCAGGTGGCCCAGTAACTGTTACAGATCCGAACATCATTCGATTCTTTATGTTGATTCCTGAAGCTTGTAAACTTGTGCTTGAAGCAGGAACTCATGGAAAAGGAGGTGAGATCTTTGTTTTTGATATGGGTGAGCCTGTGAGGATTGCTGACCTGGCCCATCGCATGATTCAATTGAGTGGAGCTAAAGATGTGAAGATTGTATACACAGGTTTGCGTCCTGGTGAGAAACTATATGAGGAGGTCTTGGGTAATGCTGAAGATACTTTACCAAGTTTCCACAAGAAGATTAGGATAGCAAAAGTTAAGGAATACGACTTTAATCAAGTTAGTTCAGAGATTGACCAGCTTATAGAACTTGCAAAAATCTTTTGATGAAATGAGTATTGTTCGAAAGATGAAAGAAATAGTTCCAGAATATATCTCGCAGAATTCTGTATATTCTATGCTTGATACTCCTAAAGAAGTATAAAACTGATTTCGCTTACTAAGTTGTATAAATAATGATATGGAAAAAGAAAGACGATGCTCTTCTGAAGATTGTTCGATCTGCTCTTTTGGAAAAGAAGCTTGGCAGATGAGGATTTGTCGGGAATTTTTTTCAAGATATACAGCGTGCTGCAATACGACAAACTGTTTTAGGTTTATTTGTTCAAAGTTTGTTAGAAGAGCATCATAACATTAAACTAACGAAACAAGATGTTTTTAACATAATCGCATATCAAAATAAAATTCGTAGACAAAATATAAAGACGAATGCTGTTTTAGAAGAACTTTGTGATTTGTTAAAGTCACATTCTATCGATTTTTGATTGTAAAAGGGGCAGATTTTTAGCACAATTTTTATCCGGATCCCTCTTATGAGACAATCTGGAGATATAGATTTCTATTGTAGTGAAAAAGATTTCGAGCGTGCACGGATTGTTATTTCTGAGGCGTGGAATGTTGTCTTTCATGAAAATGAAGAAGGTGATGATGAACAACATATAGCATTTGAATATAAAGACATAATGTTTGAAATGCATTTTTGTTTGCTTCGTTTTACCTCGCCTAAGATACAGGAGCGTTTCGATAGAATGATTAAAGAGAGTACTCCATATACAATTAAAGGTGGGGAAAACGAATGTTCCAACGTTGTCACCTGTAGAAAATATAGTCTTTACTTTCTTACATTTATATCATCACTTCATAGAACTTGGGATAGGATTGCGTCAGATTTGTGATATGACATTATTATTATATGGATATCGAAATCTTTTATGTGAAGGAAAAGAAAAAGATGATTTATCGTATTGGCTCAGGCAGCTTGGGTACTATAATGCTTTCAATGCCTTTGGGAATATATGTGTAAAAGACTTAGGATTAGCAAAATCTGAGTATCCGTTTTCAATAACAAAACATATAGATTCGTATAGGAAGCCAATCTTAAATATCGTATTTAAACATGGTAATTTCGGAATGTATGGACGTAGAAAATAAGGTGCGTTCAGGAATTCTTTATTATTTAGAGACCTTTTATATAAAGTTGAATCATTATATAAGATTTTTATACTTTATCTCGCAAAGAAAAATCTTTTTGTTTTAATTTATGGCATCCCAAAGAAAAATAATTTATGCGATTAAACGTTGAATAATAATAAACCATTTAATTAAAACCATGAAGAAACCTTATCTAAAACCTAGTATCTATTGTATACGCATTGACTTATGAAGCTAGTTTTGTTAACAGGGACAAATTTACATACAAGTGGAGGAACACAAAAGTAATGCGACAGAAGAATTAAACATAGATGTTTCTAATGCAGATAGGGTTGCCTAAAAGATTTGAACCAAATGCAAAAATCTTTTGAGGGGGCATCTGATTTTAATTGGGAATAATAGAATGTCGTATTGATTAACACTAAAAAAGATTTTTTAGTGCAAGGATGCGTAGTTCTATGTACTAAGAATTGAATATGGGAGTGATAATGATATGTTCTGTCAAGTTGAGATATACTCTAAAAGGCTATTATAGCCTTGAGATCGTTGAAATAAAGCTAACTAATAAAAATGGAGTCTGGATTTTACCAGACTCCACAAATATTTATTTTTAGAACTTGCCACCAATGTTTTTTTATGATGTTTTATGATGGGAAGCCCTTTAGATAATTGCTCTTTTAGAAGATGATAATAGCTAACTCTATCATGAATCATTCTGTAGATCTGTCCCCAATCGGGTAAACCTCCTACATTTCTATCATCAATAAACATATCCACTTTAAGCTTTCTTGAATAATGATTGTTATTCTCAATCCTTTCTTCTGGATAATCTCGGTTTATAGCCCAAAACTCAACACCACGTTGTTTGCACCATTCAACTGCTTCATCTAAGGTTTTTCCCTCTCTGACGCTCCATAGGATAAGTTGATGTCCGTCTGCAATAAGTTGGCGAAGTGTATCTATTGCAAACGGAATCTCTTCTCCTATAGCTGGATATTCATGGGTAACAATTGTACCATCAAAATCTACTGCTATCTTCATTACTGTTTAATCGAATTATCATTTTTATCTCGGTATGCTCCGTCATTATTGTCGTAAGAACCATAACTGCTATAAGAGTTATATGATTTAGCCATGTATGACCCATTATGATAAGTGCCATAACCATATTTAGCATATTTACCATATTTCCCATATCGGCCATATCCATAGTAGTAACCATACTTCTTCTTCGTCATATCGAGTCCATTGATAACGATAGACATATTTGGAAGTTTCTTTTCTGCAGCCAAATCATTTACTAAAATGAAGCTATCTTTAGGTGTATAATCGGCTCTACATAGGTATACTGTGGCATTAATGATACGAGAAACCTGTAGTGTATCTGTAACCAATCCTACGGGGAGCAGTATCTATAATGATATAATCATACATTTCCTTTAGGTTATCTATGATGTGATCGAGACTTTCTCTTGCCAACAATTCAGATGGGTTGGGAGGGATAGGACCTGACATTAACAGATCCAAACGCTCGTTTACACCCGATGGTAAGATTTGAGCCTTTTATCTCTTCTTGCGTAGAATGACTATGTGTTAAGAGTCGAGTGATGCCATGATGGTGGTCTTTTATCTCAAACAACTCAGCCAAACGAGGGCTTACGAATATCAAGACCTACAAGGATAACTTTCTTTCCTAAGAGTGCAAAACTAACAGCAAGGTTAGCTGCAGTAAACGTTTTTCCTTCCCCTGATGTAGTCGAAGTAAATGCTATTACCTTTTCGTTCTCTTTGAGCATAAACTGTAGATTCGTTCGCATTCCACGGAAAATCTCTTCCATTAAGTTATTCTTGTTCTCATGAACTACGATATCTGCTTTCGTTTTTGCTTGTTCACTTGCAATAGGAACATCACCTAAGATTGGTAGTTTTGTTAGTTTAAGTACATCATTTCTACCTTCAATCTTATAATGGAAGAACTCTAAAATAATGATGATAACAGCAGGAATAGATAGTCCAATGATTAAAGCAATAAGATAAATCATTGAATTATTCGGACTAACTTTACCACCGAATTCAGGTTCATCAATTAATTTTCCTTTGTCAGCTATTGCTGCAAGCGAGATAGAATTCTCTTCTCTCTTCTGTAATAACATTAAAAAGTAGTCCGGATTTTACCTCTTGTTGTCTTCCTATTTGAGTTAAAATACGTTCCTGTTCTGGCGTTTCTCCAACCTGTCCACTGTACTTGTTGTACTGATTTAATATAGCATCTCTTTGTATCTCTAATCCCTTTTTGGCTTGTATTGAGGCCCGACGAATACTATTGTTTAAATCGTCAAGTTGTGCAGTTAGCGGTTGAATAATAGGACTTTTCTCGCTTGCACTACGAAGAAGACGATTCCTTTCTAAGGCAATCTCATTGTATTTTGTAATTAACGAAGAAGTACTCTGGTCTGAAAGTCCAATATTTTCCGGAATCGGTTCATAGCGATTAATAGCTTTATTTTGATAGCTTGTAACCTCATTCAATAGCGCTATTTGCGTATTTGCTTGCGTGAGACGTTGACTAAACTCGTTTTGATTGCTGAAAGCATTGCCTGCATTCATCTTCAGTTCAACCATATTATTACGCTTCTTGAAGCTCTCAAGCTGTCCCTCCGTAAGTCCTAATTCTGCACTTATCTTCTCTAAACGAGAATTGATGAATTTATCCGTACGCAAAGCAATCTGATTTTTATGTCCTCATTTGCTTGTCGATTATAGCAAATTGAAAGTTGTTTCAGGTAGTCAATTGCTCTTTGTTGGTTCACATCTCTCAATGTTAATTGTGCTATTGTTGTAGACTTTGCTGTCTGAGAGACGGTTAAAGCCTGTTGATATTGATAGGCTGCGATGTTTGGAGACGTTAGGACGATATGTATTTTTGTAGTCAGGGAGTCATCTTTGCTGCATCGGGAGCAAGATTTTCTGTGATAGTCATTATACCAGCCTTTGTATAGATAATCGTTGGAAATCTATTGAAAGTCTTGTTTAATGTGTATGGACCTTTAGAGTGAGTATCATCAATTGGTACGGAGTAGGTACCTGTTAGATGATACTTTCCATCGCTATATGTGAGCTGCATATTGAATGGACTATTGATCTTTTCTAAATTAACGGGGATCAAGATCAATCTTTATCGGCTCGTTTTTTTATAAAAGCAAAACTTCTTTAAATTTGCCTTCTGTTGTGTAAGTCACATATAGTTTTAAGTCTCTTACAACACTTTGTGCCAGCGTGTGAGAAGTAAGAATTTCCATCTCATTATCAATGCCGGTAGAATTTGAAATCACTCCAAGATTACTGGAATTTTGGATGGAATTGCCTCTTCTTCCACTCTGTTCTTCCTTAATTAAGAGTTTTGCATACGCCTGATAAACAGGTGTTGTATACCTTAAATAAAGGTAAGCACATGCTAAACAGATAAGTGCTGATGCGACAAACCATGTCCAGTTCAAAATGAGCGAAGTGTATATCGCCCTCAGATCAAAGAGTGTTTTCGTTCCTTCTTGCTGATTTACCTCAGCTGTTTTTACTTTGTTATCGTCCATATGTCTACGATTTAATCGTGTAGTGTTACCTCTAAATACGTTTAATTACTTTTATATTTTTATATTCGTTTCTCGTTTATAATCTCCATAAGATATTGCCCATAAGCATTCTTTAGCATAGGTTTTGCATCTTCAATCAGTTGCTCTTTGCTAATCCATCCTTGCTGATAAGCAATCTCTTCAAGGCAAGCTATCTTCAATCCTTGACGCTTTTCTATAACCTCAATGAATGTACTTGCCTCTGAAAGACTATCATGTGTGCCCGTGTCCAACCATGCAAAAGCCACGCTGAAGTGGTTTTTACTTTCAGGCTGTCTCGCTTCAAATACTCTTGGTTGACTGTAGTTATCTCTAATTCTCCGCGAGCACTTGGTTTTAATGCTTTTTGCAATTTCAACCACACTATTGGGGTAGAAATACAGGCCAACTACAGCATAATTGCTCTTCGGATGCTCTGGTTTTTCCTCTATACTCAGGCATTTGCCCTGAGAATCAAATTCAGCTACGCCATAACGCTGTGGATCATTGACATAATATCCAAAGACACTGGCTTGTTGTTTCTGTTCCGCATCAATGACGCTCTCCTTGAGTAGTCCCGTGAAGCCAGCCCCATGGAAGATATTATCGCCAAGAACCAAGCTCACAGCATCGTCACCAATGAAACTTCTCTCCAATGATAAAAGCTTGTGCAAGACCATCAGGCGAAGGTTGTTCTGCATATTCAAATCTCACGCCAAGCTCATGTCCATCACCTAATAAGCGCTTAAATCCGGGCAAATCAAAAGGAGTTGATATAATCAAGATATCTTTAATACCAGCCAACATCAATACAGATATCGGATAGTAAATCATCGGTTTATCAAAAATAGGAATCAATTGTTTACTGACGCCCTTTGTAATGGGGTACAGACTGTGCCTGAGCCACCAGCCAAAACAATACCTTTCATAACTTTCTATTTTATATATATAACTTTCTTTCTATTAATATGCATGCTTGTCTGGCTTTAATGATGCTGAAAGCTGTTTTGAAAATGATTCGTAAATCCAGCCAGAATGTCCAGTGTTCAATATACCAAATGTCGTGTTCTACACGCTCCTGCATCTGCCAAAGTTCTTTAGTCTCGCCACGATAGCCTGTTACTTGTGCCCAACCTGTTATGCCTGGTTTGCAGAAATGACGTACCATGTACTTGTCAATCAAGTCACTATATATCTCCGTATGACGCAACATGTGGGGGCGAGGACCCACAATACTCATGTCGCCTTTTAGCACATTCCAAAAACTGTGGCAATTCATCGATGTTCGTTTTACGCATGAATTTTCCGAAAAGCAAATTTGCGAGGGTCATCCAAGGTGGCTTGCATCGTGTCTGCATTCTTATTCACATGCATGCTTCTGAATTTGTAACACTTAAATGATTTGCCTTCAAATCCCGTACGCATTTGTGTGAAGAAGATTGGACCTGGACTCTGAATCTTAATCAATAGGGCTATAATAGGGATTAATGGAAGCATACAAAGACAGGCGATGAGCGACACTGCAATATCAAAACTCCGTTTAATAATGCGATTACTCATAATTGTAAGCGGTTCAACATGATTGGTATAGAGCAGCGTTTCGCCCATGAACTCGGGCTTTTAAAGCGCAATCGATAGGTACCAAACATTCGTGGAATATAATAGAAACGAATAACTTTTGCATCACAAAACTTCATGATTTGTGCAATAAAATCATTAAAAATCATGACTTAAACAGCAAAAGATTTCGTCTGCAATCGATTTGTTTTCATGATGTATGATGTTGTTAAAGTCATCAAGTGTTCCTATGTGTTGAAGTGCTTGCGGACAATTTTCTATCTCTTTATTTGCATAATAACCTTTTATGTGATAGCCCATTGCAGCGTCTCCCGCCATAGTCTTGTAGAGCCCGATGAGTGCTGGATCATGGCCCACGAAAAATCACTTTATGTGAATTATAACCCCTTCTGTCGGAAATAATTCAATATTCCACGTTCTGCAAAACGACTAAACATAATCACTAAAAAAACTTATGATTCCGTAGAGAACTGATATGTGGAAGAAGTTTTCTTCAGGGCAAATAAAACTCAGAAATATATAAGTTAGAATCACATGTGTAGTCACAAGTTGAAGTGTTCTGACAAAGATTTTATCGAAATCTATCTTGCGAACATGAACAATCGTACGGAAAAAATATTGTGCAACGCCCATCGCTGCGTTGGCAGCGAATAGAGTTATCTTGGTAGCAGTATGGAAATAAGAAGGAACATTCTTTGGGATTAGCAGAATGAAACAAACGAAAATGATGTTGATAATCATAAAATCGTTTAGGGTTACCAGTCTGCGTACGAAGTCGTTCCTGCTAAGATTCTGACTCATCGTGCACTATTTTTTTATTTGAATATAAATTCGTTATCACTAATATTGTATAGTAACGTGCAAATATAATAAAAACACAATAAAAAAACAATTGTTCTGTTTTTTTGTTTTAATTGTACTAAAGTTTTTGTATTCATTGTCTTTATCTCATCAAAAAAACGATGTGTTATTCAATGTTTCTATAGGATTCTATTTTAAGAAAAGAATCATTTTATCGATGAAAATAAAAGTGGTAGATTGTTTTGTTTGTATTTATATTCATTTTGTTTGTTAATTCTTTTTATTTTTGTAATGATATTCTTTTTGGTTATTAATTTAGATTGTTAATCTTGTTTTTTTGTGTAAAATTTGATGATTGTTTTTTTAACATTTTTTTCGAAATCATAAAAGAGAAATTCTGAGGCCATAAAAATGGAGTTTTATATCAATTTTAGGTATCTTGAATTATACTTGCAGTCACTTTGTAATATGAAATGATGTTATTCACTCTGTAAAAGTGAGTCGTTTTGTCTGCTTAAATGGGATGTTTTTACATTGGGAAAGTCTGTGTTTGCTTTGCGTGGATAATTATGATTTGGCTTCTTTTTATGATTCAATATGGGTGATTTTGTCATTGATTTTTATTCTGCAAAAATGATGCTGATTTTCTATTGTGTTGATATTCATTGTATTACAATCCTATGAAATTCGGCCTGATTTTTCCACGATATTGATGTTGTGATCAGATTTTTAAGAATGATCGTGAAGGGTTTTTGTAAAAAGTAATGATAGAATTTAACATATACAATAATAGGAATGTTTGGGTGTGTTGGATGGATTTGTTGTTGGGATTGTTTTGTATAGATATGTATTATGAATTGGAGTAGGGGATGACTGAGAAGATATCTTTAAGCACCATATTTTTGTATACTATCTGAGCAAATGAATACGTAGTTGTTGTTTTGAAAATGCCAGGTTTGTTGGTTTGTTTTGAATTGATTCTACCTATATTCTCCATGTAAAAAAATTAGGTTTATTGGTAAGAATATCGTACCTTTGCAAAAGCATTTTAACAATAAAGTTCAATAACAAAGAATATTAAACAATATGGGATTTTTTTCTAAACTGTTTGGAAAGAAGGAATCAGAAGTTAAAGTTGGTGGCATGGAAGACTTCATGACACTGATTCGTGTGTATTTTGAGGCTTCACTTGCAGTTAATCTTGGCATCAATAATTTAGGCATGTTGCCTGATCTTCGCACGTTTAAGACAACGCTACGTGTACCCTACTTTGAATAACAAATTAGGGCTTAGGTGAGAAGAATCAATGTCGAAAGATGATGCGAGAGATGTATGGATTAGGAGATGATTTCTTTAAGGAGATCGATCAAAGTATGCGGAAAAACTGTCGGAAAATACAGGATGTACAACCTTATATGGTTCAGTTCCAGGGCTTTTCTCAAGACTTAATGATGCTCGTTGGTAATCTAATGAAGTTCAAGTTGCGTCTGCCTTCTTTTATGAAAAAGGCTATTTACACAATGACGGAGAAGACCGTGTCTGACTTATTCACAAAGAATGATTATACAGATCCTGGAGTTATTAAAGCAGTTATGGCTGTAAGGCAGTATGACAAGCGTTTAGGTTTCAGTCAGAAATGGATTACCGACTTTGTTTATCAAGTCGTGATGCTGGCTAAGAAAGAGCCTCGTCAAGCTGATAATGACGCAAAACAAAAATAGAATGCGCTGCGCTACTGATATATGTTGGTAGCGATTGCATTATAATGTTTTAGAAAAGGTCGCTGAACGGCATGGTTTTTAGAATTTCACATGATGCTAATATCGTACATAAGGATGTGATAAAATGTGAAATTAAAAATTTGGTTATTCCGATAAAAATCAATTAAATTTGTAACCAAATTGTAAATTTATGGATGCAACTGAGCATGCTCTTAATTTGTTTTTCTACGCGAGTAAGGCAGATGATTCTTCAGTATAAAGAGCTGAAGAAAGAGAATCTTTGAGCTTTATTCTATGGTAGATGAGCGTGACGAACAAATCAAAATGCTCAACAAAAAGCTTGTTCAGGCGCAGAATGATTACAATAGTCTCAAGATGGCTAAGATGTTAGAAGTGACTGATGGTGACTTAGAAAGTGCCCAGAAACGACTGCAACGGCTCATCAGAGACGTGAATAAATGTATAACGCTACTGAGTGAAAGATAACAGAGCGATGGCAGATGAGAATACAGATAAGTTGCATATAAGGCTGCATGTCTATGATACGGAGTTGTCGGTGAACATTGTTCGCGAAGACGAAAAAAACTCTATCGGGACGCTGCAAAGCTTATTACAACAACAGTAAATAATTATGCCAATGTGTTCAAGGGACGCAAAGGAGATAAAGATTTATTGTATATGGCCCTTATAGATATAGCTTTGCGCTATGAGCGTGAAGCCTTGCGCAATGATACAGAGCCTTTTTAAGGATATTCTCGAAAGCTTACTTCTGAAATCGAGGATGCGTTGAAATGAACGAACGAGAATATTATCAAAATCTAAATTATAATGAATGTAGTAACTATCATAATTGCTATCGTGGCCCTTTTTGGCTGGATGTGCGATTGGATATGCCATTTTCCGTTATGTTATTAAAGGAAAATACAATGATTTAATTGAGGGCTGCCAGCAAAGAGGCGGAGGTCATTAGGAAAAAGAAACTCTTAGAGGTTAAGGAGAAGTTCCTAAATAAGAAGAGTGAACTTGAAAAGGAAGTACAGCAACGAAACCTAAAGTTTCAGCAGAATGAAAACCGCTTAAAGCAGCGTGAAATCACATTAAATCAGCGTCAAGAAGAACTTGGTCGTCGCAAGATGGATGTTGATCAAGAACAAGTTCGGATTGATAATGAGAAGAAGTTGTTGTCTGTAAAGCAGCAAGAACTTGAGAAAATGCAGAAAGCAAGAGCAAGCAAAGCTTGAGGAACTCTCTGGACTTAGTGCTGAAGAAGCAAAGAAACGACTTGTTGAAAGCTTGAAAGATCAGGCGAAGCTTGATGCTGCAAGTTACATCAATGAGATTATGGACGATGCGAAACTCAATGCAAACCAGCAGGCGAAGAAAATCGTAATTCAAACCATTCAGCGTGTAGCAACGGAGACAGCTATCGAGAATTCGGTCAGTGTTTTTCCATATAGATAACGATGAAGTTAAAGGCAGAATTATCGGTAGAGAAGGTCGAAACATTCGGGCATTAGAGGCAGCTACTGGAGTGGAAATCGTCGTAGATGACACTCCTGAGGCTATCGTGATTAGCGCTTTCGACCCAATTCGTCGTGAAGTTTGTCGTTTGGCATTGCACCAGTTAGTAGCAGATGGGCGTATACATCCGGCTCGAATAGAAGAGGTTGTGGCTAAAGGTGAAAAAACAACTTGACAATGAAGTAATCGAAACGGGTAAGCGTACAGCAATTGATTTGGGTATCCATGGCTTGCATCCAGAATTGATTCGTATCATCGGTAAGATGAAATATCGTTCAAGTTATGGTCAGAACCTTTTACAGCATGCACGCGAAACAGCCAATCTTTGCGCAGTAATGGCGTCAGAACTTGGCTTGAATCCAAAGAAGGCTAAGCGCGCTGGCTTGCTTCACGACATAGGAAAGGTGCCAGACGAAGAAAGCGAATTGCCGCACGCTTTATATGGAGCGAAGATTGCAGAGAAGTATAAGGAGAAACCAGATATCTGTAATGCCATCGCGGCTCACCATGATGAGGAGGAGATGACGACACTTCTTGCACCGATAGTACAGGTTTGTGATGCCATCTCTGGTGCTCGTCCAGGTGCTCGTCGAGAGATAGTTGAGGCCTATATCAAGCGTCTCAATGACCTTGAAGCAATTGCAATGAGTTATCCAGGAGTAACCAAGACTTATGCAATTCAAGCTGGCCGAGAGCTTCGTGTCATTGTAGGTGCGGATAAGATGAATGATGAAGAGAGCATCAAACTCAGTGATGAGATTGCTACAAAGATTCAAAATGAGATGACATATCCTGGTCAAGTGAAGATCACTGTTATCAGAGAGACGCGCTCAATAGCCTATGCAAAATAATAATTTGAGTTTATATATAAAAAGGATGCATTCAAATGCATCCTTTTTATGACCTTTATAAAGAAAAGTCGTTATCTTAAATCTTTGTTGATGTCTACATATCCGTGCATGACGGCATAGATAGTAAGTGCGCTAACGCTTTTTCATTCCAAGCTTTTCTACAATGTTTTTCCGATGACTGATAACGGTTGTGAGTCCTATATTCAGCTGGTTTGCAATTTCTTTATTGATAAATCCCTGTGCAATGAGAGATAAAACCTCAATCTCTCTGTCGCTAAGTAGCTTTGTCTTCAATGCTTTGGGCATAGCGGGAAGATTCTTTCCACCAGCATGCCCATATTGTTCTAACTGAAGGAGAGCCTTCACAAGTTGTTCTTCTGATGTGTTTATGCAAAGACTTTTGAAGTCAGAAAGCTGTGAATTTGGGTTTGAAGAGGTTGTCAGTACTATTGTTTTATACTTGCGTTCAAGAAAGAAGTTACGATTTTCAAGCACAAATTTAATGGCAACAAAATAGTGCATGAACTTCTCTGGGTTACCTGCCTCAAGCTCATTAAACGAGCAAAAGGTTTCTATATCGGCAATAGGCATGACATTTTGTAACATGGTTTTCAGTCCAATCATAGCCAACATGTTATTGTCTATGATAGCTAATTTCGGTCTTCCTATAGGCTTTTCGCCCATAGGATGATGTGGCATGTTATGTAAAAACGTTCTCTTCCATATCTTAAGAATTTATGTTTTTTTGATAATTAGAGGAATGGAGCAAGCAGGTGACTAAACCAGCCTCGCATTCTTTGCCAAGGTGTTCGCCATTCTTTCCACTTCTTTTCGGTGAGATAAAAACAATCTTTCTTCTCGCCATCGAATAAATTGTCTAATTGCCGTGTCGTACATTTATCGAGGATAACAGCATTTTCTTCGTAGTCCCAATTAAGGCTTCGGGCATTTAAGTTTGCACTGCCAACAGTACAAACTTGTCCATCTACCATTATAATCTTTGTATGGTGAAAGCCTGGTGTGTACATCCAAATGTTGCATCCAGCCTTCATCAGTTTGTGTGCATTATAGAAACCGCAGTCTGGAGTCAATGGAATATCACTCTTTGTACTCAGCATGATTTCCACTTTTACGCCGCGTTGAACAGCCTTTTTCAAAGGCCTTTTTGAGCTGATGGTTAAGCGTAAAATATGGATTTATTATCTTTATGCTGTCTTTTTGCACGATTAATTGCAGATAGATAGAATTGTCGAATGATAGCATTACTTGTCCTTGGCTCACGATTTATGATACCAACAGTTTTTGTGATATGCAGATTTGCAGCTATCTTCCTTTAAGCCTTTTTATATATTCAGCCTTATTCCTCCATGATAATATTGCTCACCATGAATATTTTGTTTTGACACTTTATTCCACATTTTAAGGAAAATGGCTTGTAAAGTGTTGACAGCATCTCCCTCAATTCGGCAGTGCATATCATGCCATTCACCGACAACCTCCGTACCTTTAATATAATAGTCGGCAACATTCATTCCTCCTGTATAAGCTATTCTCCCATCAATAACAACAATCTTCCGGTGATCTCGTGAAAATACATGATTGACCCACGGGAATGTTATAGGGTCAAATTTGTAAATCTCTACACCCGAATCACGAATAGTTTTGAGATGTTTCTCTTTCAAAGGACGGTTGTTTGAAGAGTTACCGAAAGCATCAAACAGCGCTCGAACCTCAACACCTTCTTTTGCCTTTTGTTCCAGAATATGAAATAAAAGACCTGCTATGGAGTCGTTGCGGAAATTAAAATATTCAAGATGTATACTTTTCTTGGCCTGTCGAATAGCCTTAAACATATCATCAAACTTCTCTTGTCCCGTTGTGAGTAAAGTCACGGAGTTGTTAGAAGAGAATTTAACCCCATATTGTTTAAGGTCGTGTGCTACCAGGGAGTCAGTCGTTTGAGCCACGCATGTCCCAATACTGAGCACCCAAAATATAATATATAATAATAGCTGTTTCAATCTATTCCTTTTTATTTCACACCATACAAGCATAATGATCGACAACGCCTAAGAGGTGTTTCTCTTCATCTACGACAAGAACGGTGTGTATCTTATGACGATGCATGATGCGTTGAATCTCGGTAATCTTCGTTGTTGGCAATACGAACTTTGGTGTCTTAGTCATGATATCGCTAACCGTGTGGTCGAAAAATTTAGCTTGCCATCGTTCCATTGCACGTCTGATGTCTCCATCTGTGATTAATCCGACAACTCGTTTGTCATCACCTAATGAAACGCCTAATCCCAATAAACCTTTACTTACGCAAATAATGGCTTCCCCTAAGTGCATATCTTGTGGAATGATAGGTAAGTCGTTGGTTCGCATTACGTCTGCTGCCGTGGTAAGAAGTCGTTTCCCTAATTCTCCTCCAGGATGGAAATTGAGCAAAGTCTTGTGGACGGAAATCACGCACTTGCATTAGTGCAATAGCCAAAGCATCGCCCATAGCGAGAGCTGCGGTAGTACTGCTTGTTGGTGCAAGATTAAGTGGACAAGCTTCCTTCTTGACGTAAACCTTTATATGAACTTTACTGTATTTGGCCAAAAGTGAGTTGGAATTAGCCGTCATAGAGATAATTGGTATGTTCATGTGTAGCACCATAGGGATAAATCGAAGAAGTTCATCCGTCTGGCCAGAGTTGCTTAATGCCAACACTACATCATCTGGAGTCATGACCCCTAAGTCACCATGATACACGTCCAAAGGGATTGATAAAGAAAGCTGGAGTGCCTGTAGATGCTAATGTGGCTGCTATCTTTGCACCTATATTCCCACTTTTTTTCCAACACCTGTTACGATAATCTTTCCATGACAATGAGCCATCATTTCGACAGCCTTCGTGAAGTTTTCATCAAGTTGTGGAATAAGATCAAGAATAGCTTGTGCCTCTTCTTTTCAAGGCTTGACAGCCCCATTGGCAAACCATTCCCAATCTGTTATCAATATCAGTATTATTCATTTACTTTAATAATTGACCTATTAAATTCTCTAATTTATCAAGTTCCAGCATATTCGGGACCATCACTTAGTCCTTTATCGGGGATTGGGATGAACTTCAAAGAAATAGCCTGTTGCACCAAAAGCTTTAGCTGCTAATGCCATTGAAGGAACAAATTTCCTATCTCCAGAAGTCTTTCCTTTTGCCTGCACCTGGGCGTTGAACGCTATGCGTGCAATCCATAATCACCGTCGGAACAATTTCTTTCATGTCAGGAATATTGCGGAAATCAACAACCAGATTGTTATATCCAAAAGTGTTACCACGTTCTGTTAACCACACTTCTTTAGCTCCGCTTTGCAATGCTTTCTCCACAGGATAGAGCATGTCTGCACCACTTAAGAACTGTGCTTTCTTTATATTAACAATCTTTCCTGTCTTTGCTGCTGCAATCAAGAGATCTGTTTGACGACACAAGAAAGCTGGAATCTGCAACACATCACAAACTTCTCCTGCTGCTTTGGCTTGGTAACTTTCATGGATATCCGTTAATATCTTCAAGCCATATTTGGCTTTTACATCTGCAAGCATCTTTAATCCTTTCTCTAATCCTGGTCCACGAAAAGAGAGAATTGATGTGCGGTTAGCTTTGTCAAATGAGGCTTTGAAGATAATATCAATGCCGTATTTGTGGTTTAATCTTACTAATTCTTCGGCAACAGTATTTAATAAATCTGCCGATTCTATAACGCAGGGACCTGCTATAAATATGGGTTGCATATTCGTTTCATTTTTGCTTACCATGCAAAGGTAGACAAAAAAAGGAGGAAAATGACAAACTTTCTTATATATATTTATAAGGTGTAGGTGTCGTGCTGTTATGCATCTTTTTCCTCACTTAGTATCTTCTCCACTTGCTCTGGCTTTGGGTGAATGATATGTATGTCACGTTGTGGGAATGGAATCTCTATATTATTGGCATTCAATGTCTCGTAGATACATTCCATGATTCGGCCATCATCAACGTATTGAGTCATGACAGATACCCACACAAGTATCTTCAATGTAATGGCATTATCACCAAACTCTTTCAACACAATCTTTACTTCTCTCTTCTTTGAAGTAATCTTTAAGGCTGTGATAGCATCATAAAGCAACTTCTTCACTTGCTTGATGTCGCTGCCATAAGCTACGCCAACCTCCAATATATCTAATTCATAGCCATGATTCTTCGTCATGTTCTTATAGCTCTTGGTAAACAATTGGCTATTTTGGAAAGGCGATGATAGAACCATCCGTCGCTTCAACGATAGTCGAAGTATAGTTGATTGAACTCACACGCCCACGTGTACCCTCGCACACGATGTAGTCACCAATCTTAACTCGCCCAGCCATTAGCGATATGCCGTAGTAAATATTCTCTAAGATATCTTTCATAGCAAAGCCGACACCCGTAGAGAAGCCACCTGATACGACAACCAACCAGGTGTTATCAATGTGGAACATCGCTAAAGAAATGATAATCCAGAAGCCCCAAACAGCAACCTGAACAACATTCTTTGCCATGATAAATCTACTTGCGGCTGTACTCTTGTCTGAGGTTTCAAAGTAAATCTTAAGCAAAAGCTTTTATTGTTCGATTGAGATAAGCAAACAAGAAATATAGCGCCACAACCTCAGCAATCGACAAGATACTTGCCGTAAACCATTTTGTATTAATGAATGGTTCACGATAGATTTCCCATATCTTATCACTTAGGTTGAATACATCTGCTGCCCAATAGAGTGCAAGTAAGAAAGATGCAACTGAAAGCACGGGCAACAGCACTTGATAAATCGCATAAAACAGCCACGTCTTCGTTATTCCTTGATGTTCATAATCACGCTTTTCAGCAAATTTCTTCAACCAACCACGCAAACAAGTTATCGTCAAAAATACAGGTCAACTGCATCGTCCACCATATCAATAACTGCACACTAAGCAGCGTGTATCCCATCCATGCACTGATAAATGAAATGAGAAACACCACCAAAGAAATATAAGTATAGGTGACATCACTCTTAGGTATCTTCGTGTTATTGCGCCTTATGACCACCCATTGCCATATCAAACACACTAAAAGTATTGGACAAAGCGAAATGTTCACGAGGTTATCGGGCACCAAAAACGATGCGGAAGGCAATCACAATAAAGCCCATGGCCATCAATGGCAGATATATGCGGAATCCGCTTTTAATCTGTTCGCCACTTAAACGCAATAGCAACGAAATCAAGATAACACTCAACAGCCATGTATATCCCACAAGTAGTCCACAGGCCATGATAATGAAGTTCTGACCCATAAACACAATGCGTATCAAGCCCAATACTAATGCTAATGTCATCACAGAAGTTGTCATGATAATACAAGTGCGGCGACTGACAAAAGCTGGTGTGCGGAATCGTTTCGGCACTAAGAAACGAATGACAACCATATTGATTGCTCCTGCAATAACTGCGTAGAAGGCAATGAGAATAAACAGGCCGATGATATAAGATGCATCCCATTGAGATAGCACCTTTCGTCTTTTCAAAAATACTTCGTGGCTATTTCTGTCTTTGGTTTCCTGAATGTTTGTCTTCAGCTTAGTTAGTATATCGAAATAGTTTTCACCTGCATTTCTAAATATGTTCTCTTGGATGTTCTTATATCTCTTATTGGCATAATCGTTGAGCGTTTTCAACTGGTCTTCAATTTCCTGATAATAACCAATATAATCTTTGAATTGCTGACTGTTGTCGCTCAGCGTGTGTCTGATATTCACAGCCAACGTTAGGCATACACTCTTGTCTATCTGTGCCTTCTTGCTTAGCGTACTCACATTCATTGTGCTAAGCGAGTTTATCAAGTAGTCGTATCGCGCAATCTCTGCTTTGTTTTGTGCAATGAGCGAACGGAAAGGTTGCACGTTTTGTTGGAAGTCTGCATATTGTTCTGTAGCCTCATGGCAAGCATAGGCCAAGTCAAACACATATTCAGGCTTCTGCGAATAGAGCATTAATGCATTCTGATTACTTTGTCCCATGATGCTAAACAGCTTGTCTCTGATAGCTGTTTGCTGATCTCTCAGGTAACCCGATTGACGATCGAGCTCAGCACGATAATTGGTGAGTTCGGTACGGAGTATGGATAGTGTGCTTTCCAAATTCTCTTCTTTCAGCACCGCATTTGCCGGTAGTAGTGCCAATAGAAATGCAAAGACAAGCAATAAGGATCTTTTGTTCATTATTCTTTTATAACTTAATGGAGTTACAAAAATAATAAAAAAAGAAAAGATTAAGTAGAGTGCTTTTAAAACATAAATTTGAAATATTTTTATTTCTTAGCCTTGATTTCAAGGATAAACTACTCGAACCTCAAGCGTTAATCATAATATCGAAACGAAGTTCAGTATTTTTGTCTATTCATTTTGCGATTAATCCTTATTACCTTTATCTCAAAAAAATGAAGATCTTTAATTTCTTATTTCCATGGAAACATAACTCAAAGCAAAGGAGGAAAATGTGCTGTTACAAGTCTAAGGCAGGGTGTTTCCATTGTCTCAAAAGGGGTTTCTAAGGCCACGCAATTGAATTATCAAACGGCCGTGTGTTCTTTTTCTCATGTTCAAGGCAAAGGATGATGTGTTATTTTCAACAATCACGCAGGCTGAGATTGTGCGTTATCAACAATGGTTGCAGCAACGGGCAATCAGTGCCAACACAACCACTTGCTATCTCCGTTCACTTCGCGCGTTATATAATAAAGCGGTGAAACGGCGCTTGGTGAAAGACATAAAGCCCTTTGAAAAGGTTCAAACGCGCAACAACAAGGTGGTGAAAGTGGCTTTAAAACCTATCCAACTGCAACAACTGCGTGAACTCCATTTGAAAGACAAGTCTTTTCAAGCTTTTGCGCGCGATCTCTTCCTCTTTTCTTGTTATGCCATGGGAATGCCACCGATAGACATGGCGCATTTGAAGTGGACTCAAATCAAACATGGCTTTCATTCATTATCAACGGCAGAAAAACGCATCGAAAAAGTGATTGTGAAAGCTTGAACCCTGCATGCAAGTGATTATCGACCGATGGGGAAAGCCCGACAACAAGTATATATTCCCCATCTTGCCCTGCATGAAATATGACAGCTTCCTGCGCCAATACAACCGTGCCCTTCATGCGTTGGGCGAAGAGATAAGGCTCGACTTTCCGCTCTCTTCTTATGTTGCGCGCCACACTTGGGCTTCGCTCGCCTATGAAAAACAATGTGGCGTTGTCTATCATCTCGCAAGCTTTGGGGCATTCTTCCTCGAAGACCACGCTCAATTATATTCATGAGATAGACCTTAAAAATGGTGGCTGAAGCAAATCGAAAGGTATTAAATAAAATTGTCCACCTATTCATAAAAAGGTGGACAAAAAAACCTTGTAAACGCCTGCAAAATTAGGTTTTTTTAAGCGAAACAAACAAATATTTTATTGTCTTTTTGCAGTGAATGTTGGTATAATCATGCAGAATGAATTACTCGTAAATCTACTTTTGTTGCTTTCTCAAAGCCTTTATATAAAGCATTCTCAGAAAGTTTGTATCTACCTTAAACTTTTTCTTTTTCTTGTTGTCCACCTTTTATGAATAAGTGGACACTCTAAAGCAAGATAACTAGATGATAATTAATTAAACAAAATGGAAAAAGAGTACAAAGCGGGTGTATACACCCCCAATTAGTCTGATTATTCCTGTTTGTACGGAGTATTTATTGCAGAAAACATCGGTAAGCCATGCCTATCCACAATCGACAGAGGAAGAATGGGGCCATGTAGAGATGTGTAGATAAGGATATTGATATTGATGATTAATTTGAATGGTTATGAATTATAAGGTTTACTCATGGGCAACGCTAGCCTTTCGGCACTTTTAATGTTTAGTGCTTGTGCAAACGACGACATTGCCAATTCTGAAAACGAAGTCACTTTGAATGGGCATAAACTTAACATCACGATTAACGAAGAAACTTTCGAGGCTGAAAGTCCAACTCGTAGCTACACAGGTGGTGCATCGCGACACCATTGATATGGGCGATGGTTTAATTGCCGAAGTTTCTATTGAGCCAGATAAAGCTGCACCAACGCCACAACCGGCAAAAACGCGTGCAGCAATGAGTGAAGGCCATTACACCATTTATGCCGTTGATGCTGCTGGCAATCGTGTTGCCGACGAACTTTCAGGAACTGATGTCAAATGGAAAGTTTTATTCCTGATGTAAACAAGCGAATCTGTTTAGACCCCGGCACCTATACACTTTGTTTGCCACAATGATGAATTTCAAAAGACTGCCACAGGTTTAGAGGTGCCAAGCAACATAAGCACCTATCCGATGATGGGCACTGTCACAAAAAACTCTTTCTGGTGGCAATGAAACGGTAGCATTTAACATGAAGCATCTTGCAGCTCGCTTCCGTACGCAAGTCACGACCTATACAGCCTATGCAAAGATGTCTGCTACGGGCACTTATTTCACAACACTAAGCTCAAAGTACTCAAATATGTATTTCGATAATCGTGGAGTCTTTACTCATAGACCTACTGCTGGTCCTATGTCATATACACATAATGAGCTTAAAACCTTTAATAGAGTTGGAAATAAACCTTTCTCGGCAATCGTTGAGCCTTTTGAAGTGATTTCTCCCTATGTGATATATCTTTGGCCGAAGGAGAAAATATTCCTGCAAATGATTTAATCTATAATATACAAGGTTCTTATCATGGTAAAGAGAAGCAAAAGAGTATCACGATTGATACCCCCATTAGAGCGCAACCACACCTATCTTGTGAAACTTACGATGAAGACCAAAGACCCTCTTTGTCTTTATCAGGATGGAACTGTAGGGTATGCTGGTGATAAAGAGGTCGGAACACGTGAGCCGATAGCTCTTGTCATAAATGAAAAACTGCTACCGAAAAAGGTATGGCAGTAGCGTTGAAGGATGCTGGAACAGTAACGCCTTTTGGAGGTTATTATCGCGGATATGTAAACTCAAATGATAGGACTGATAACATGGACGGATATGAAATTACATATACCCCAATTATTATAGTGAACATTATACGGGGATAGGACGCGTCCTCTTGCCGATAAAACAGGATCCGGTTATTATGAAGCAGCGCATTATAATCCAGGTGTCAGCGTTACAGGTAGTAATGTTGGAAAATGGTTTCTACCAAGCTCTGGTCAATGGATGCCTCTACTCGTCAAATACGGAGATTTAGATAAAACAAAAATACCTTCGAAATTCAATGTGGAAGTTTGCACATGGACTCCGTCTGATAATGGAACTATCGCAGAGAAAAGTACTACACCTACGGTGCCATTAAATGTACTAAGATAGCGAGTGCATTTACAAAGGCTGGTGGCTCTTTCCGTTTTAATCGCTATTTAGTTAGCGGTCCTCACAACAGATTATTTTTATGGACCACTAACTCTTTGTTTTGCATCTACAAAAGTTGCATGGGGGTCTGATATTTTTGTTAATATAAGTCAAAGCCTCGTACGTCCATTCGTCTACTATTAAAAATGAGCGAGTGATAAGCAATCTTAATAGGAAAAAAGAGTAAATCATAAACTCTCTCTAAGAATATGCCCCCAAGGTAGCCTACAGAAAAGGCTACGTGGGGGGCAAAAACAAGAGAATGCGTGATTCTAATGCCAAAAATTCAAAAATTCCATGCCAGATACGATGGTTCTAACACCAAAAATTGAAATTTAATGCAAGATACGATGGTTCTAATGCTAAAAAAATCAAAAATTTAGCGCGAGATACGATGGTTCTAACACTAAAAATCAAATTTTCATGTCAGATACGATGGTTCTAACACCAAAAATTAAAATATTTCATGCCAGATACGATGGTTCTAATGCTAAAAATTCGAAATTTTTCATGCCAGATACGATGGTTCTAATGCCAAAAATCAAATTTTCATGCCAGATACGATGGTTCTAACACTAAAAAAACGATTTTCGGACAAAAACAACTAAAGAAAAAAAGTGACCAATAGTCGCTGATATTAAAATATCAATAAAAAAATTTATTACTATGGAAAAAAATTTAAAATTACAGTTCCTAAAAATGGCCTTGGTGAAAACCAGCCCTAAGTACGCATTACAGCAATTCGCATCACCTGCAATTCATGTTCAACGTCTATGCATTGGTAAAAGCTGGCGACAAACTAAAGTTGCACCTCACCGACGAGTTGTTGAAGAGTTGGGGTGATTGCATCGACATGGAAACCGAACTCAACAAGGTTGCCAAATGCCAGCTTGCATGCCGAGCAAATGGCTGCGCTCGACCACCAGCGCGACACGCTGTTGACCAATCTCTTTGGCGTTATCCGCGTGCAACAGAAAATCGCCTGTGCAGGCTGTGGCCGAGTCAGCTCGAAAAGCTCAACAAGGCCCTTGCAGTTTATCTGGGCATTCAGAGGGAAGGCGGCAGATGCCGAGACCGCCGAAGTGCGCGGGCTTGCTGAAAGATTTGGAGCGTTTTTCAGCCGAGATGACCGCCTTGAGTCTTGCGCCTGTCATGGCAGAGCTAAAAGCCGTGAACGAAAAGTTCCAAACCATCTATAATGAGCGCCAAGTGAAGGCCGTAGACGAGAAACTGCCTGCCTTGAAAGAGGTGCGCGCGATGACCGATGCCGTCTTTGGTGTGGTTTGCCGCTATATAGAGGCCAGCTATCTGCTTGCAGCAACCGAAGACGACCGAGCGCCGATTGAACGTTTGGTGGAGCAAATCAATCAGGAGGTAGACCATTTCAAAACGGCTCATAAACAGAGTTCGGCGCAGAAAAAGCCGTCGCCGGCTGTGAAAGAACGCGAAGAAAAGCTCAAAGCGGCCATTCCCGGCCTTCGCAGAAAAAGGCAGGCTATGACGAAGGCGCGCTCACCTACACGGGTAAAGGCAAGGGTGCAGGCATGAAACGCCAATATGAACTCGCCATAAAAGACCGCAAGGGCGCTGACGGCAAAGCCCGCCACAATTTGGGTGGTCATGGGCAAAGATGGCTCGCTAAGTTTGGTGGAAAATGCGGAAAAGAAGGCTGAACCAAAGGAAAAATACCGAGTTTGGGATAAAGCCGAAGCATTAAAGCCTCACCCTCAACCCCTCTCCAAGGAGAGGGGAGGCGCAGGCAGAGTCTTTTTGCAGGATTAGTGAAGAAGACGAATCCCATAGGGACTTCTACTTTTTGATAGCTATTTCAAAAGGAGGGAGAGCGCAAAGGAAGTTTGCAAATTGACGAACCCCATCGGGGGTTCTGCTTTTTGATAGCTCAGGGTTGGCGAGCGTAGCGAGCTACCCTGAGTTAATACATTAAGTGGAACACAACGCCATCGGTGTTACGCTTTTTTTAAAAATTTCATTTCTTTCAATAGGGAAGAGCGGGCGCAGAGGAAGTTCATGAGAGAGACGAACCCCATCGGGGTTCCGCTTTTGATAGTCCAGGGTTGGCGAGCGTAGCGAGCTACCCTGGGTTAATACGTTAAGTGGGGCACAACGCCATAGGTGTTGCGCTTTCTTAATTTCATCTCTTGTCAAAAAGAGAGCGGTGCAAAGGGAGTTTGCAGAATAGACGAACCCCATCGGGGTTCTGCTTTTGATAGCCCAGGGTTGGCGAGCGTAGCGAGCTACCCTGGGTTAATACGTTAAGTGGAGAACAACGCCATCGGGTGTTGCGCTTTTTGATTAATCCGCCATGAATTTCCTCACTATAACCATGCTTTTCTCGAAAAAGCTCAACACCGACGGCGTTGAATCTCCTTGCGAATGCTTACCCGGGGTAGGCTCGTTCCCCGCCAACCCCTGGGCTATCAAAAAGAACAACTCGTACCGAGTTGCATCGTGAGAACATCTCATGGTGGCAGATTTGTTCATTAGAAATATTGGCATAAAACCTGCGGCGTTGGGATCGTTGCAACATTCACCATGGTGGATTCATTCATGGAAACGCCGACATAATATCTACGGCGTTGCGTCGTTGCAACATTCGCAATTATGGATTCATTCATTGAAACGCCGACATAATATCTACGACATTGTGTGGTTATAACATTCGTCATGGTGGATTCATTCATGGTTTTTTTAATTTCATCGGCTGTAATTCTGGACACAAATTGCGAATTTCTTTCGTCAATAAATCGTAATTTATTCGATTTTAAAGGCTTCAGTCGACTTGGTTATCAAAAAAAGTAGTAAATTAGCACCCTTGAAAAAAAGGTAGAAAAATCGCTTAGAACGAAAAATAAACGCCCTTTGAGGCATTTTTTTGTTTTACTTTTTGTTTTATAGCAAACAGCTAATAATAAACGATCAATTACATCAATGGACGAAAATCAAACAATTGACAATGACAGGATTTTAAGAATCAACATTGAGGAAGAAATGAAGTCCTCTTACATCGATTATTCGATGTCAGTTATCGTGGCTCGTGCGCTTCCAGATGTTAGAGATGGTTTTAAGCCTGTGCATCGTCGTATTCTTTATGGTATGCTGGGAATCGGCAATACCAGTGATAAACCTTATAAGAAGTGTGCACGCGTTGTAGGTGAGGTGTTGGGTAAATACCATCCTCACGGCGATTCATCAGTGTATGGTGCGCTTGTTCGCATGGGACAGGACTGGAATATGCGTTATACGCTTGTTGACGGACAGGGAAACTTCGGTTCGATAGACGGCGACTCACCAGCTGCCATGCGTTATACGGAGTGTCGACTCAGCAAGATGGGTGAGCACATCATGGACGACCTGGAGAAAGATACCGTAGACATGACGAACAACTTCGATGATACCCTTGTCGAACCGAGCGTCATGCCGACAAAGATTCCGAATCTTCTTGTAAACGGAGGTAATGGTATTGCCGTTGGTATGGCTACGAATATGCCGACCCACAACCTTAGCGAAGTTATCGAAGGATGTTGTGCTTATATTGACAATCCCGACATAGACCTTGATGGCTTGATGCAGTATATCAAGGCCCCAGACTTCCCAACGGGTGCCTATATTTATGGTATACAGGGTGTGCGCCAGGCTTACGAGACCGGTAGAGGTCGTATCGTGATGCGTGCTAAAGCCGAAATCGAAAGCGGCGAAAGCCATGACAAGATTGTTGTAACCGAGATTCCTTATGGGGTTAACAAGCAATTGTTGATTGAAAACATTGCAGACCTGGTGAAAGAAGGTCGCATTGATGGTATCAGCAACGCCAATGATGAGTCTGGCCGACAGGGAATGCGCATTGTGATAGATGTTAAGCGTGATGCAAATGCAAATGTAATCTTGAACAAACTCTTCAAGATGACCGCTTTGCAAAGCTCTTTCTCTGTAAACAACATTGCGCTTGTAAAAGGCCGTCCACGGCTGTTGAGCCTGAAAGAATGTGTGAAATACTTTTCGTTGAACATCGTCATGATGTGACTATTCGACGCACAAAATACGATTTGAAGAAGGCGCAAGAGCGTGCTCATATCCTTGAAGGCTTGATCATCGCTTGTGATAACATCGATGAGGTTGTACACATTATTCGAGCAAGTAAGACTCCTGCCGATGCACAACGCAACTTGGAACAGCGCTTCAATCTTGACGAGTTGCAGAGTAAAGCCATTGTAGATATGCGTTTGAGTCAGCTGACCGGACTGCGTATGGACCAATTGCATGCAGAGTATGAAGAGTTGGAACGCCAGATTGCTTACTTGCAACAGATTCTTGATGACCCAGAACTTTGCAAGAAGGTGATGAAGGATGAGCTCAACGAAGTAAAAGAAAAATATGGTGACGAGCGTCGCACAGAAATCAAATATTCAAGCGAAGAGTTCAATCCTGAAGACTTCTATCCAAATGATCCAGTGGTAATCACTGTGAGTCACATGGGATATATCAAGCGCACTCCGCTGAGTGAGTTCCGCGAACAGGCTCGAGGTGGAGTGGGAGCTAAGGCTGCACGTCACCGCGAACAAGATTTCACAGAGTTTCATTTATCCTGCAACAATGCATCAAACGATGCTCTTCTTTACGAAGAAAGGGACGCTGTTACTGGCTCAAGTGCTTTGAAATTCCTGAGGGAGATCGCAATAGTAAGGGTCGAGCAATACAGAATATGCTCAACATTGAGAGCGATGATGCCATCAATGCAATACTTCGTTTGACCACATTAACAGACGAATCATTTAATAATTCTCATTATGTTATCTTCGCAACCAAGAACGGAACAGTGAAGAAAACAAGTCTCGAAGCTTACAGTAGACCACGTGCTAACGGCGTGATTGCTATCAATATTGTGGACGGAGATGAGGTGGTTGACGTGCGCTTGACTAACGGAACAAACGAACTTATCATGGCAAACCGCAACGGACGAGCTGTGAGATTCAATGAGAATACCATCCGAACCATGGGACGAACCGCTACGGGTGTTCGTGGCATGCGACTCGATGGAGGCGACGATGAAGTTGTAGGCATGGTGACAGTCAACGAAGCTGAGAGCGAAAGTGTTATGGTTGTCAGCGAGCAAGGCTATGGAAAACGTAGTCAGGTTGAAGACTATCGTGTCACAAACCGTGGCGGGAAGGGTGTTAAGACCTTAGCCATTACAGAGAAGACGGGCCGACTTGTGAGCATAAAGAACGTTACAGATGAAAACGATTTAATGATTATCAACAAGAGTGGCGTAGTGATTCGTTTGGCTGTTGCTGACGTTCGTGTGATGGGACGCGCCACACAAGGTGTTCGTTTGATAAATCTTGCAAAGAAAAATGATGTCATTGCCAGTGTTTGTAAAGTCATGAGTTCAGAACTTGAGGCTACTGTTGAAGAAGAAAGTCGTGCGCAATGGGCCAACAAGACAGAGGAAATAAAGAAAGATTCTTTGTCTGAAACCAACAGTGATGCCGAAGATGAGCCACTCGTTGACTTCGAAGACGATGATAATGAAGAATGATAAACCTTTTAATAACAAAACGTAATATGAAAAAGTTAATGATTGCAGCAATGATGCTGCTTACCACATCAGCAGCTTTTGCAGGTGACAGTGAGGCTTTTAAAAAGCCATACTTAAGGCAAAGACTTATGCTGAAGCACAAGAGTTGGTAAAGGCAAACCTCAACCAACTTGCTAATGATGCAGAGAAAGCAAAAGGCTTATAATAAGCTTGTAGATCTTGCAATGGAGAAAGTATCTAAAGAGCAAGCGACCATCACCGCAAATCAGATGGCCAAGCAGTTTGGTCAAGGTAAGGAGACTGCTTATGACACTTTAGGTTTCAACAAAGCAGTTTATGATGCTATTAACGATGCAATTCTCTGTAACGAATACGACCAGAAGCCGAATGAAAAGGGTAAGGTGAAAACCAAGATTCGAAAAGCAACAATGCCAATCGTCTTTATGGTTTGCGTCCTAATTTGATTAACGCTGGACAGGCTGCAGGCCAACAAAACAATCAGCCTGAAGCCTTGAAGTTCTTTGGTATGTATGTAGAAAGTGCAGAGAATCCATTGTTTCAAGAGCATCGATAAGAGCAAAACTCCTGATACTTACTTAGGAGAAGTTGCACGCGTTGCTGGTGTTTACGCTTTCCAGGCAAAAGATATGGATCGCGCAAACAAGTATATTGATGTTGCAATGAAAGACACTGCAGCTTATAAAGACGCGCTAAACTTGAAGCTTTACATCATGCAACAGGGCCTAAAGACTAAGGAAGACTCTGTGAAGTATGTAAATACGCTGAGAGATCTCTATGCAAAAGGATGCTAACAACGAACAGATTTTCTCTAATCTTGTAACGCTTTGTGGTAGTCTGAAGATGACAAGCGAGCAAGATAAACTGTTGAATGACAAGCTCGCTGCAGACCCAACAAATGCCTTAGCATGGGCGTTGAAAGGCCAAATTGAGATGAATGCTAACAAGCCTGCAGAGGCTGTAGAGTGTTATAAGAAGTCAATTGCAAAGGATGGAAAGAATGTTATCGTTCTCACCTACCTTGGATTCTGCCTCAATGCACAAGCTGCTAAAGGACGGAGTAAGCAAAGCTGAGCAGCAGAAACTCTACAAAGAGAGTGAGGGTTACCTTGAGCAGGCACGCAGCCTTGACCCAAATCGTGAGAAGGCAAACTGGAGTTATCCTCTCTATGCCGTATATTACAGCCTCTATGGTGCAGCAGACAGCCGTACCAAAGAGATGGAAGCATTGAATAAATAATATTCTATTATAGGGGATAGTACATGGCTTTGGCTGTGTTACTATCCCTTTTTTCATCTGAAATAATATATGAAAGGTCGTATTCTCATCTCATTCCTTCTTGTTAGTTTTGTCTTCTCGTTCCAAGCTTATGGGCAAGATGCACGCAAAACGGCCAAGAAACTCAATGCCGGAATTGACAGAAAGCTTGATAGTTTGACTGTCTATTAAAGCTGATACGATTGCTTATTATAAAGCAATCAAGCATTTGATGCGAGATGCAGTGCTATGCGATCATTTTGATGCAATGGCAGATAAGAAGGGAAGAAGCAATCCCCGTTATCGCTTTTTGAATCAAAAGCGGCTTTCATCTTTCCTCCCTTTACTTGTCGATGCAGGCATGTATGAATATGGTTTGCGTAAGAATGATGAGGCTATGCAGTATTTCAAACTCTATCTTGATTGTATAGATGGTCCTCTTTTCCATGGGAATGACAATCACCGAGGGTTAGTGGCTTATTATGTAAGCTTGCTTTCCTATGGAAAAGAGAACTATGCAGAAGCCGAACGCTATGCAGATGTCGCATTGAAAGATGCAAACTATGCTAAAGGTGCAGCCGAAATAAAGATTAATTGCATGAAGACTCATCTCTACACAGAGGTCGATTCAGCGAAATATATCACGGCCTTGACGTCGCTCTATGACATGGCACCATCGAATGATATCTATTATAAGATGCTCATAGATTACTATTCTGGGCTGAAAGATAAGCAGCAACAGCTGGCTAAGTTTGCTGAAATGGATCTTCAAAAACATCCGAAGAACCGACGTGCATGGGTCTTGAAAGGAGACATCGAGATGCAACAGAAGCGATGGGATGATGCTATCAGTAGTTTCAAACAGGCCATTGCTATCGACAGTAACTATGTGCAGGCGGTCTATAATATAGGAGTTTGCTATGTTTCTAAAGCCGAAGAGCTTCGTGATAGCTTGATGAATGGACGGCGAAAACTTCCCAAGAAAGGATAGAAAACCAAGTGAAAGAACTCTATCAAACCGCACGCACTTGGTTGGTACAGACCTCTGTTTTGGATGACAAACAACAGATTGTGGCGTGGAAAAGATTGCTCAACGAAGTAGATAAAGTATTAGGATTACAAACAAAATGAAAAGATTTCTGATTCCGTTATTACTCTGTTTTCCCAATGATTCTTTGGGGACAGAAGAAAAACTATAACACAAGCAAAAGACTATATCAAGAGTGGAAAGAACCTCAATCAGGCTGAAAAAAACTTCTCACTGACTTGCTGAACGATTCGTCGTCTCGTAGTAATGAGAAGTTATGGATACTGCTTTTTGAGGCTCAACGCAAACAATATGACCAGGGAAATGAAAAGCTTTATCTGAAAGAAAAGTATGATACAACGGCTTTATTCCTTGTTGGCAAACGAATGTTTGATACGCTTGAGGCCTTGGATTCACTGGACCGACAGCCCGATTCGCATGGAAGAGTGAAACTGAAACACCGCGCGCGCAGTGCAGAAGCCCTCAATCTAATCCGTCCAAACCTCTTTAATGGGGGGGCGTTCTTTATGAAGAAGCAAGACTTTACACGTGCTTTCGACCTGTTTGATACCTATATCAACACGGCTTCAAAGCCAATGTTTGAACAGTTACATTATGCACAACGCGATAAACGTTTGCCCGAGGCTGGTTATTGGGCTTCATATTGTGGCTATAAACTACAGAATCCGCAACTCACTTTGCGCCATACTTATTTGGCATTAAAGGATAGTTTGCATCTGCCTTATATAGTTACAATATCTTGCCGAGACTTATAAGCTCGAGCAAGATACGGCTCGTTATGTGCAGACGCTAAAAGATGGCTTCCAAAGTTATCCGAAGTTTCCTTTCTTTTTCCCACGTTTGGTAGACTATTATAGTCATAACGGCAGTTATAGTGAAGCCATGAAGACGTGCAATGAGGCGTTGAAGATTGATTCAACAAGCACTCTTTTCCGTTTTGCCAAAAGCACTTTGTTGTTGACAATGGGGCAATATAAGGAGTGTTTTGCTTTTGAGTGAGCAGCTGATAGCTGAAAAACGACACACTTGCTGATGCCTATTTGAATGCTGGTTTGGCGCTGTTTAATCAAGCGATAGAGTTGGATAAGAATAGAAAAAAACAGGCGGAAAGAAATACAATCAGGTGCATGATCTCTTTAAAAAAGCCTTGCCTTATTTAGAGAAATATCGTGCATTGGCTCCTGATCAAAAGGAAAAATGGGCACTTCCTCTTTATACAATATATTTAAATTTGAATATGGGGAAGCAGTTTGATGAAATAGATAAGTTGATGAGAAGATAGAAAAAGATGACTCAAAAATATAGAGAAGATAACCAAGAAGTTGGGCATAACGCTCAACAATATGCAAAAGGCAGCCCAACAAACCCTGTTGGAGGAGAAAGAAAACGTTATTATTTTGTCTCCAACAGGCTCTGGAAAAAAACGCTGTCTTATCTGCTTCCACTCACACAATTACTCGACAAAACGTCAGATGAAGTGCAGGCGGTAGTTGTTGTACCAGGGCCGTGAACTTGCCTTGCAGTCGGCCAATGTGCTTAAAGATATGGGCTGTGGCTTGCGTGGAATGGCGTGCTATGGTGGGCGCATGACAATGGAAGAACATCGTCATCTGCGTGACCTCAAACCACAAATTGTGTTTGCTACGCCCGGACGTCTTAACGATCATCTTGATAAAGGCAATATCGTTGCTGAAGGAATCCATTATCTTGTGCTTGACGAATTTGACAAATGTCTTGAAATGGGCTTTCAAAAGGAGATGGAAGCACTGACAAACAAACTGCCGAAACAAGTGAGATGTATTCTTCTTTCGGCTACTCCAGCAGAGGAACTTGGGGAGCAACAGCTTATAAATGCAGCGTTTAAGGTTCTTGATTTCTTACCAAAGACGGAACAAGTGCCTGATCGTGTACATATATATAAGGTGGAAAGTCCAGACAAAGACAAACTCGATACCTTAAAACAATTGTTGCTTTCGTTTGGCGAACAAAGCACAATAGTGTTTCTGAACTATCGGGATGCGGTGCAACGAACTGCCGATTTTTTGATGGATGCAGGCTTTAGTGTCAGCTTTTTCCATGGAGGAATGGAACAAAAAGAACGTGAAGCTGCGCTTTATCGCTTCTCAAATGGCAGTGCAAACATTATGGTCAGCACTGATTTAGCTTCGCGTGGTCTTGACATTCCTAACATAGAGAACATTGTTCATTATCATATTCCAGAGAGTGAAGACGGATATATTCACCGCGTTGGACGCACTGCACGATGGGATAAGCATGGACGTGCCTTTCTTTATTCTAAATGCTCAAGAGCAGATTCCTGCTTATGTGGATGCTGAAGTAGAAGATTATGTGCTTCTAAATGAACGACTTCGTCCGGCTCTTCCTAAGAATAAAACCCTCTATATCGGTAAAGGAAAGAAGGACAAAGTGAGCAAAGCAGACATCGTTGGCTTTCTATGTAAGAAAGGGAGGACTGCGGGCTGACGAGATAGGCCGTATTGATGTGAACGACCGTTATAGTTATGTGGCTGTTGTCAGAGCTAAGGCTCAGCAGGTTTTACGCCTTACAAAAAGGCGAGAAAATAAAAGGAATCAAAACCATTGTTGAGGAAGTTCGCTAAGTCGATGCTGTGTAAAGATGATTCATAAGGAAACAGATTGATACTCAATGTGTTTTATTCTTATTTATAGAATGCCCCATTTCATGCGCTGAAGTGGGGCATTTTGCATCGTGATTTGCCTCATTTTACTCGGTGAAATAGTGTTTATTACGAGATGAAATGGGATGAAGATAAATACACTTTCTTTTTCCTTTCCTTTCCAATCAAAATGAAGGAATAACTTCCTTAAAATGAGATTGTTTCTTAAAAATAAATGTTTATTTCTTGATAGTTGATGTAAAATAACAGGAATTTATTTGCTTTTTTTGAAAAATAAAGGTGTACATTCGCATTTGTAAAACTATTTATATCACGCATTAACAGAACTTAAAATTTAATTCAGATGAAGAAGTATAACTTTAATGCAGGACCGTCAATGCTTCCTCGAGAAGTAGTAGAAAACACAGCAAAGCAAATCCTTGATTTCAATGGTAGTGGTCTTTCGCTGATGGAAATAAGTCATCGTACGAAGGACTTTCAGTCAGTTGTCGATGAGAGTGTAGACCTTTTTTAAAAGAGCTTTTGAGTATACCCTGAGGGATATTCTGTCGTCTTTTTAGGAGGTGGAGCATCGTTACAGTTCATGCAGATTCCAGCCAACTTCCTCATCAAGAAGGCTGCTTATGTGAACTCAGGTGTATGGGCTAAGAAGGCAATGAAAGAGGCAAAGTTCTTTGGAGAGGTAGTAGAGGTGGCTTCATCTGCAGCTTCTAACTATACTTATTACCCTAAGAACTTCGAATCAAATGTGCCAACTGATGTTGACTATCTACACATAACAACGAACAATACGATTTATGGCACGGAGTATCGCGGTGATTTTGATGTTAAGGTTCCATTGATTGCAGACATGAGTTCGGATATCATGAGCAGACCAGTTGACGTTAAAAAGTATGATGCTATCTATGCAGGTGCACAGAAAAAAATATAGCAATGGCTGGTGTAACGGTAGTCATTTCTGAAAGATGAAGCCTTAGAAAAGAGGGTGCGAGAACTACCTACAATGATAGATTATCACACGCATATTGATAAGGGATCTATGTTTAATACGCCTCCCGTTGTACCCATTTATTCTATGTTAGAGAACCTCCGTTGGTTGAAGGAAACATGGCGGATTAGAGGCTGCCGACAAGCGAGCTCACGAGCGGGCTGATGCACTTTATAGTGAGATTGACCGCAATAAGCTCTTCAAAGGAACTGTAGAAGTTGACTCACGTTCGTTAATGAACATCTGCTTTTGTAATGAATTCTGGTTATGAAGAGCTTGAAAAAGGCTTTCCTTGATTTTTGCAGTTGAGCGTGGCATTGTAGGTATTAAAGGGCACCGTTCTGTAGGTGGTTTCCGTGCAAGTTGCTACAATGCACAGACTATGGAGGGTGTAAATGCCTTGATAGAAACAATGAAAGCTTTTGAAGCAAAACATTAATCATAACCTTATTTGCAGGAAGAGTGCTTCACTTTTCCTGCAAAACATTAAATCAAATCACTATGAAAGTATTAGTTGCAACCGAGAAACCTTTTGCAATTGCAGCCGTTGAAGGGATTAGAGAAGTAGTAGAAGCTGAAGGACATGAGTTGATGTTGCTCGAGAAATATACTGATAAGGCTCAACTTCTCAGTGCTGTTGAGGATGCAGATGCAATGATTATCCGCTCAGATAAAGTTGATGAAGAAGTTTTTAACGCTGCAAAGAAGCTGCAAATCGTAGTTCGTGCTGGTGCAGGATATGACAATATAGACCTGAATGCAGCTACTTCACATCATGTTGTGGCTGAAAATACGCCGGGACAAAACTCAAATGCTGTTGCAGAACTTGTGTTTGGATTACTTGTTATGGCTGTACGTAACTTCTATAATGGTAAATCAGGTACTGAGTTAAAAAGGCAAACGGCTTGGCATTTTGGCTTTCGGTAATGTGGGACGCAATGTTGCTCGCATCGCAAAAAGGCTTTTGATATGGAAGTCTATGCCTATGATACTTACTGCCCGAATGATGTCATTGAAGCAGCTGGAGTGCATGCTTGTAAGAGTCAAAATGAGTTGTTTGAGAACTGCGATATTGTGAGTTTGCATATTCCTTCAACCCCGAGACAATCAAAAGTATAGGAAGTGGGCTTGTTGGTCAGCTTCCAAAAAGGTGGTATTCTCATAAATACGGCTCGTAAGGAGGTTATTAATGAGGAAGAGTTATTAGAGTTGTTGGCTAACCGAACCGACTTAAAGTTCATCACAGATATTATGCCTGATGGTGACACTGAATTCAAAAAGTTCGAAGGACGCTACTTCTCTACGCCCAAAAAGATGGGTGCACAGACAGCCGAAGCAAACATAAATGCAGGTATTGCGGCTGCAAAGCAGATAATTTCTTACTTTACTGACGGGTGCACGAAATATCAAGTGAACAAATAAATCTATTGATTAACGAAATGAACTCGAGCCTTGTATGACTTCATATGAGGCTCGAGACAACTTGTTTAACTTAAAAACATATATTCTTTTACTATGGCACAGATAAAAACCTTTTAGGGATTGCGTCCTCCAAAGGCTCTTGTTGAGTTGGTAGAATGCCGTCCTTATGACGTGTTGAGTTCTGAAGAAGCCCGTCAAGAGGCTGGAACCAACGAGAAAAAGTCTTTATCATATCACACGACCTGAAATTAATTTCGAGGTAGGTACAGACGAACATGATCCCCAGAGTCTATGGAAGTGCAGCCGAACACTTTAAGAAATTCGTCGACAAGGGATGGTTAAAGCAAGACGAAAAGGAGCATTACTACATCTATTCTCAAACAATGAATGGTAAGACTCAATATGGTTTGGTCGTGGGAGCAAGCGTTTCAGACTATATGGAGGGTGTAATTAAGAAGCATGAGCTAACCTCGTCGTGAGAAAGAAGAAGACAGAATGAAACACGTTCGCGCTTGTAATGCGAACATGGGACCCGTATTTTTGGCCTATCCTGATAACGAAACACTCGACAATTTGCTTTCGCGTTATGCGCAAACTCCGCCAGAGTATGATTTCATTGCACCCATTGATGGGTTCAGACACCAGCTATGGGTGGTCGAAGATGAATCAGATATTGCGACCATTACAGACGCTTTCAATCGCATGCCGAGTCTATACATCGCCGATGGACACCATCGTTCTGCTGCCGCGGCACTCGTTGGAGCAGAAAAAGCGAATCAAAACCCTAACCATAAAGGAACAGAACCTACAACTTCTTTATGGCAGTGTGCTTTCCCGCAAGTCAATTGACCATCTTAGATTATAACCGTGTGGTGAAAGATCTTAACGGAATGTCGCCTAAAGAGTTTTTACTTGCACTCGAAAAGAACTTTATTGTCACTCCAAAAGGAACGGAAGAATATCGTCCTCAGCAACTACATGAGTTCTCACTTTACTTAGATAAGCAATGGTTTTAGTTTGAAAGCAAAAGGACGGAACATACAATAATAACGACCCAATCAGCGTTTTTAGATGTAGACATCTCAAGCAGATTGATTCTCGATGAGCTTCTTGGCATAAAGGATTTACGGTCAGATAAGCGGATAGATTTTGTTGGAGGACTCCGCGGATTGCAAGAACTCCGCCGTCGGGTGGATAGTGGTGAGATGCAAATGGCATTGGCTTTGTACCCTGTAAGCATGCAACAGATTATGGATATTGCTGATAGTGGGAAGATAATGCCACCCAAAGCGACTTGGTTTGAGCCTAAACTTCGCAGCGGACTCGTTATCTATAAGTTAGAATAAATGGTCGAAGATCAATATAAAACGATTTTAGAAGAAACTATAGGCGAGGGATATTACACGGAGAAACGCAGTAAATTCCTCGCCTTTGCGCATCATATTGAATCGGTAGATGAGGCAAAAGAGCTTGTAATTGCCTATCGTAAGCAATATTATGACGCCAGACATTGCTGCTATGCCTATATGCTTGGCCCCGAACAAAATGCATTTCGTGCCAATGATGATGGCGAACCAAGTTCTACAGCAGGTAAACCCATCTTAGGACAGATTATTAGTCATGAGCTGACTGACGTCATTGTTTTCGTCATTCGCTATTTCGGTGGAGTGAAGTTAGGTACAAGTGGACTCATCAATGCTTATCGAACAGCTGCTAATGAGGCTCTTTCGAATGCCTCAATTGTCGTGAAACAGGTAGAAGAAACAATAGATTTCGACTTCACTTATCCTATGATGAATGATGTGATGCGTGTGGTAAAAGAGATGCAACCACGTATTATTGATCAAAAATTTGATAATACGTGCAGTATCAAATTAAGCATTCGAAAGAGTGAAGCAGAACAGTTGAGGATGCGATTAAACAAACTTTCTTTTGAAGGTTGAATGTATAATGTCTGTTAAAAACAATGTTTTCAGAAGGTTTTACAGCTTTCTTTTTCAGCTTTTTTTCATTACTTTTGCATTGCAATTTAGGAAGATTGGCAGAGTGACCGAATGCGCTGGACTCGAAATCCGGTATACGCCTTTTCGCGTATCGGGGGTTTGAATCCCTCATCTTCCGCTTGATTAAGCACAATAAAAAAACGCTGTAAGATTGAGTCTTACAGCGTTTTCTTATTTCATTTTTGGAATCTTTTTCTACTACAAAATCATTTCTTTTTCGCAGGGTAAAAATGCGTTATTTAAGACCTAAACACATTTTTATTGCTTTGTATTTCTAATGAATTTATTTCACAAAGAAAGCTATTATAAGCTCTTTTTTGAAGGATTCAGTGTCGTAATCCGATAGGTTTAATCATTCGATGAGTCAACATCCGTTTTCTGTACTACTTTATTTGAATCTTTCTTTCGTTTCTGATAGCGTATCTTCCAGCCGCTCCAAAAGACACCAAATAACAGCAAGTCCGATGATAAAAATATAGAAAATGCTGGCTGAACCAAGGAAAGTGTAGAGCCTACCCGTGTGGAGTTCTAATGCAACATTACGCAAAGACATTGGCAATTGCTTCATCTTTTGCCGGCATTTTCAGTGCTTCACTTCCGATGTTATAATCGATTACATGTTCAAATTCGCCAAAGTCATTTGTGTAACCCGACACAGCATGCGCACTAATGGGTATGCCGCCAGTCTGTTCAGCCAGTCCGTGTGTGTAGTAATCTGCAATGATACCTGACTTTCTTTCCCATATATACATGCCACTAAACGAGCCAATCAGCCAATAACCATTTTCATCTTGCGTCTCAACATTAATGCCCATGACGCTCACCGGCGGTTGCATTTTCACGGGATAAGGTGTTGATTGAAGCGTTTTTAAGCTGTAAAAGCCATTTGAAGTATATAAAAGCCAGTCGCCTTCTGCCTGATCATATCGAATAGAACGCAACTGATCATTCCAACTATTGTCGCTATCTAACGTTGAAAAAGGTATAGCTGGAACTCTTCCCGAAGCGATAGCAAGTAGTGCTGGCGGTCGAAGAAGCCAGCCAGTAATGCTGAGTAGCAGTGCTAAAACAAAGCTAATACGTCCCTATTTCGTTGTGCCATGAGCCTGCCTTTCGATGCAACCAAGCCGATGTTTTGCCTTTAGGATGAATCCAATAAAATATTCCTGTGACAATCAACAGAATGAAAACAATGGCTATCATGTCTACAATCAGCACGCCAATAAGCCCAAACAACTCACCACTATGTAGTAGCCATACCGTGCGAAAGAGGGATACTTTGCCATCCGAATCACTTGCTTTTTGAAGGCTTATGCGTTGAAATTGCTGATAAGGTGGTTTACTTAAATAGACAAAAGAGCGTGTAGTGAACAACAAAGAGTCACCTTTTGAAGTGATATCACAAAGCTTTTCATCACTACCAATAGGCAAATTGACCGATTGCCATTGATTGTTCGTGTAAACATATAGTCCATATTGTCCCGCAGCAAAGAGCTTTCCTGAAGGTAAAATGACCATACCTTTTATGTTTCTTGCATCAGCTCCTGTGGGCAATCCTTGGTTAAAATCATCAAAATGCTTAGCCGTTGTGTCAGTTCTCCATATTCCTGAATTGCCATAGACTAACACTTTATTATGCCATTTGATGCTTCCGCGCAGCAAACCTAAGTTCCATTTGTCATATTGATAACGCTTAGGAAGCCATGATCTGCTGATATTACAATTGGAAAATAACGTTGGATGATTGAGTATTAGCCCTGAAATGCAAAACATTAGCAAAAAGAAACTGACAACAATGCCTATCCATTTGTGATGTTTATACCATGTATTCTTTTTCATTCTGAATGAGTTTTAATGTCAATTGGGGTGTAAAGGTACAATGTTTTTGGGTAAAAATCGGATGTTGAATGATATTTTTATCCTGATATTGATACATATCAGACTATCTTTCAATTTTACTTCTCATGACTTCAGTTGGTGTTGATGAGGGTTAATAAGGCTTAAAAACTATAAGAGTTGATTTGTTTTCCTGCTTTTTTCTCGTTATCTTTGCATCGAAGACGATATAAAGCGTTTGTAAATGAGTGCTTTACTGCAAACAGACCCTACACTCACTGCAATGTGAAGTGTATCATCTTTTGATGCCTCACCAGGCAGAAAAAGTTATTCTGATGATAGCTATCTTGTGATAAGATTAATCATTTAGAATCATTGTTTATCTGTGTTTGCGTTTAGCTTTCATCCTAAATATTTATCTATGGCATTCGAACAATTAAAATTAAGCAGTCAACTCTGTTTTAGATTGTATTCAGCAAGTAGGCTTGTTACTCAGACTTATAACCCTTTTTTGGATAAGTTGGGCATCACATACCCACAATATTTGGTGATGATGGTGCTTTGGGAGACAGACAATCAGCCCGTAAATGACATTGCACATAAACTTCTTTTAGAGACCAATACGGTGACTCCACTCATTCAGCGCATGGAGAAAATGGGGTTAGTCATACGTACTCGTGGAATGGTTGATTCCCGTCAACGCATCGTTTCATTGACAAAAGAGGGCAAGAGTATGGAGAAAGAGGCGGCTAAAGTGCCTCAATGTATGCTCAATCACTTTAGTAAATGTGGGCTTAGTAAAGAGGAAGTGTTTCAATTAGTGCCACTTTTGGATAAGTTGATAGATAGTTTAAAGGACCACACGAAAGACAGTTTTGAGAACGAAGTCGAAGAAAAGTAGGACCATTTGGTAGTCTATCTTGTTGTCGATTGGTGTATTTTGTTGGATAATCTGAATCTTATTTTTAATTCATGGAAATGGGATGAGGATAGTTCTCAATGCTTATGTCATCAAGATGTGAGGCAGAGTGTTTTGTAATATGCATCAAATGAACCAATGAAGTGCCTCATTTCACACGATAAAGTGGCTGAGATTGCGCAGTAAAATGGCTTGATTTGTTTTGTAAAATGATTAGAGCCATGAAATGATAAGGGCACAAGTGTATATTCGTTAGAATCAAGGACTTGGGTAAAGTGTTAAGGAAACATGAGAAGATAGGATTGTGGAGTAGGGTATTCTGCTAACATAAATCAACCAAAGTAGCTTTTTGTCATGGGATTGGCTGTCTGTATCTGTAATGTATTTTAGTTTATTTAGCTCAATAAAAAAATCTTTATATTAATAAGTGATGAGAAAAATATTTAATCCTCTTATTGGTCTTTTTTGCACTTCAAGCTGTTGCACAAAAGAATGTTTATGCTTTCAAAGTGGCTGACAATCAGGGTAAGATGGTCTCTCTAAAGAAATGGAAAGGCGATGTTTTACTAATAGTTAACACTGCAACAAAATGTGGTTTTACGCCTCAGTATAAAGCGTTGGAAGCCTTATATGAGAAGTATAAGGCAGAAGGTTTCAGCATTTTGGATTTCCCTTGCAATCAATTTGGGCAACAAGCACCTGGAAGTGCGGCAGAGATTCATGAGTTTTGTACCTCTAATTACGATGTACATTTTCCGCAGTTTGCTAAGATTGATGTAAATGGTTCACATGAGATTGCGCTCTACTCTTACTTGAAACGTGAGCAAGGATTTCGTGGTTTTGGTATAGGAACGATGGCAGAAGCCATGGACAAGATGCTGAAAAAGCAAGATGCTTTGTATGCTTCAAATTCGGATATCAAATGGAATTTCACTAAGTTTCTGGTCTCAAGAGAGGGCAAGGTGATAGCGCGTTTCGAACCAACTGACGATATGGATATGGTTGAAAAATGTATTGTGGAGGCGCTTCACAAATAAAGTGTCTCGGCCTTTTGTGTTTTTCTATAACATCATTGATGATACAAAAGGGGCAGAAAATCATTGTGATTTCTGCCCCTTTTCTAATTATTTGATGATGATTTTTATTCTTTTTATACGATTCCTTGCGCCATCATGGCCTTTGCAACTTTAAGGAAGCCCGCAATGTTTGCACCCTTAACATAGTTGATATAGCCATCAGGCTCTGTGCCATATTTGACACAATTGGCGTGAATATCGTCCATAATAGCGTGAAGTTTGGCGTCAACCTCCTCACGTGACCATTTCATTCGCTCAGAATTTTGACTCATTTCAAGTCCTGAAACGGCTACACCGCCTGCATTAGATGCCTTTCCTGGGACAATAAAGAATCTTTTGCATCTTGAAACACTTTCGTTGCTTCTGGCGTGGTAGGCATGTTTGCTCCTCTGTAACAGCAATGACTCCATTGGCCACTAAGGCTTTGGCTGCCTCTTCATTAATTTCATTTTGGGTTGCACACGGAGATGCAATGTCGGCCTTTTCAAACCAAGGTTTGCCCTCAGAATACTTGACTCCATAGCGTTCTGCGTATTCTTTTATGCGGCCCCTCTCTACATTTTTCAGCTCCATGATATAGGCAAGTTTCTCTTTATCGATGCCATCGGGGTCGTAGATATAGCCATCTGAGTCAGAACAACTGACGGGTTTTGCGCCTAATTCTAATAGCTTTTTCAATCGTATATTGAGCCACATTACCTGCTCCTGACACGAGTACAGTCTTTCCCTTTAGACTGATATTGCGAGTTTTAAGCATGTTTTCTAAGAAGTAAACATTGCCATATCCCGTTGCTTCCGGACGTATAAGTGAGCCTCCAAACTCCTGTCCTTTGCCCGTAAGTATACCCGAAAATTGATGTGTAAGCTTCTTATATTGTCCGAAAAGATAGCCAACTTCGCGTCCACCTACACCGATATCTCCTGCTGGAACGTCTTCATTTGGACCAATATGTCGATAGAGTTCATTCATGAAAGCTTGGCAAAAGCGCATCACTTCTGCATTACTTTTCCCGCGAGGTGAGAAGTCTGAACCACCTTTTGCACCACCCATTGGGAGGGTAGTCAAGGCATTTTTGAAAGTCTGTTCAAAGGCAAGGAATTTCAAAATGGAAAGCGTTACAGAGCGATGAAAGCGTAATCCACCTTTATATGGGCCTATAGCGTTGTTGTGTTGAATTCGATATCCCATGTTAGTTTGCACCTTTCCTTTGTCATCTACCCACGTTACACGAAATTCTACGAGTCTGTCGGGAATACAAAGTCGTTCAATAAGGTTCGCTTTCTCAAACTCGGGGTGCTTGTTATACTCCTCTTCAATGGTGCCAAGTATTTGACTTACTGCCTGAATGTACTCAGGGTTCGTTTGGGAATCTGACTTTTTAGTTTTTCTAAAAACTTCACTTGCTTTCATACGCTTTACCTTTTTTTCTGATTACCTATAAAAAGAATTAATGTTATTCTAATTGCAAAGTTATAGAAAAAAATCATTTGGAATTCAAATAAAAACAAACAAATTTATTTTTATTAGGTTGAGAATAATAAGTTTATTAAACAAAATAGCTTTAATTAGAAAACGAAAACAGATAATCATTGGAAGCCACATAAATACAAAAAGAGAGGACACTTTAGGCCCTCTCTCTGTTCATTTGAATCGTATGATAATTTATTTGATTCTGAAAATCTTCTTAAAGAACTTCTTTATGCCGCTTTCAGCTTGCTTTTTTTCTGCACGTGAGCAGTATTCTTGTGCGTTGTATTAGGACGATTTTTCAGTCTGTGGGCGATTGCGTTTTTTGTAATTTCCTTCTACATTTGCGCGGCGTTTCTTATGCTGTTGTTGTTCTGAATTACGAGAGTTTGTAGCATTTCTAACCTCATTAGGTCTGTTGCTTCGTTGCTCGTTGTTTCGTTTTTCACCACGTGGCTGATATGTTTTTTCGCCTCTTTGATTTCTATTTCTTTGTGAATTACGTTCCTTATTGTTGTGAGACTCCTTTGCAACCTCATTATTTTGAGATTGTGAGTCAGCTGCATTATTGAGCTGACGGCGGTTCTGTTGCTTCTTATCTTTATGTGCAGTTTGTTCGCGATTAGTGCGTCTTCTGCTCTTCGCTGAAGTTCCACGTTTGAGTTTTCCGGCTGATTTATATTCAGGACCTTCGCCTAATCCCTCGGGAAGTGGCGTCTTATCAACTTGCTTTCCAAGGAATTTCTCAATCTGTTGGAAAGTAATAAATATCATCATCCGATACGAATGTTATCGCTGAACCCTCGCGAGCTGCACGTGCAGTACGGCCAATTCGGTGCACATAGTCTTCGGCGTCATGGGGTACATCGTAGTTGATAACCATTGAGATATCGTCAATGTCAATGCCGCGCGCAACGATATCAGTGGCTACTAAAACATCAAATTGACCACTCTTAAACTTGAACATGACCTCATCTCTCATTGCTTGATCAAGGTCAGAGTGCATTTCTCCACAGTTGATATGCTTGCGTTGGAGAGCTCCCTGCCACTTGTTTTACTTTCATCTTACTACCACAGAAGATGATAACTCGCTTGAGATCGTCACTCTTAAAGATGTCCTTTATGATACCCATCTTTTGTGTTTCATAACACACATAAGCGCTTTGTTTAATCTTTTCTGCAGGCTTACTAACAGCCAGTTTAATGACTTTAGGATTCTTTAGCAGCGTTTTTGCGAGCTCTTCTATCTTGTCTGGCATCGTTGCAGAGAACATAATTGTCTGACAAGATTGGGGTAGTTTCTTTGCAATCTTAAGGATATCATCAGAAAATCCCATGTCAAGCATGCGATCAGCTTCATCGAGAATGAAGAATGAAACCTTACTTAAATCTACATTTCCTAAGCTGATATGCGAGATAAGGCGACCTGGAGTTGCTATTACAACGTCTGCACCTAATTGGAGACTCTTTAGTTCTTGGTCATATCGATTGCCGTCATTTCCGCCATAAACTGCCACACTGCTAACCCCATTTTAGATAGTAACCAAATCCTTGCATGGCTTGATCAATCTGCTGAGCAAGCTCTCGAGTGGGGAGCTCATGATAAGGCAATTAATGGCCTTCTCTGGATAATTTCCATCGTCAAGTTTACTTAAAATAGGCAGTAAAGTAGGCTGCCGTCTTTGCCGGTTCCTGTTTGTGCTACGCCTAACACATCATTGCCATTGAGGATTTCCGGAATACATTTCTCCTGCACAGGAGTGCACTTTTCAAAGCGCATATCATAGAGTGCATCGAGAACACTGTTGTTTAATTCTAATTCGTCAAAGTACATATTATTTTAATTTGGTGCTTGTTTGTAGCAGAAATATGCCACAATAGCAAAGATAATATTTGGTATCCATGCAGCAATAATCGGTGGAAGATTGGCATTGATAGCAAATGTTGATGATACGGTTTGTAACATTATATAACCGAAACTAAGTGCCAAGCCGATGCCAAGATACATTCCCATACCTCCTTTTCTCTTTTTAGCTGAGAGAGAAAGACCAATGATAGTGAGGATGAAAGAAGCGAAACTGGCAGCTATTCTCTTGTGATATTCCACTTGGTATTGAACCACATTACTCGATCCTCTGTCGATTTGTTTGGAGATATAATCACTCAGTTCAGGGTTCGTAAAGGTCTCTTGTTGTCCCTTAGAATATACGAGATCATTTGGTTCCATGAGTATAGTTGTGTCTCGTTTTGCTCCATTTTCGATCTGTTCTCGATAGCCATTGAACTTCCTAATCTTGTAATTTTGTGCAGTCCAATGATACTTAGAATCGCTTATAGTGTCGTATTGTATCTCCATAGCTGTCATGTGACTGACAAGTTTTTTGTCTTGAAACTTATCCAAAGAAAAGCCATAACCCCGCTTTGTATTATTGTCATAATGTTGTATATAGGCGATAGTTCCTTTACCAACATTAAGCATAACATTGTCTGCTGCTGTTGTTTTCTTCTTATTCTTATATAGAGATTCGAAGTTTTGTCGAATGACATTACTATGTGGAATGACATATCCACTGAGATAGAATGATACAACTGAGATGAGAATACAAGAGATCATGTAGGGTCGCATGAGTCTTTTGAATGACACACCAGCAGCTAACATGGCAATAATCTCACTATTTCCTGCCAACTTAGATGTAAAGAATATCACCGCAATGAATACGAAAAGAGGACTAAAAAGATTGGCAAAATATGGGATAAAAGTTCATGTAATAATCGAACACGATGGCCTTTAATGGCGCATGATATTCGCTAAACTTTGCCAAATTTTCATTGATATCAATAACTATCGAGATACTGATAATCAGTGCAATCGAATAAATGTAGGTACCGATAAACTTCTTAATGATATACCAATCCAATCGTTTGATATAACGAAGGGGATTGATATAGCGAAGCCATGTCAGCCTTTTACCAACCCATTTTGCCATGAATTGCAGCATCAATGTATGTGCAACAATCCACTGAAACAGGCGATGTAAGCATGCTGGATGCCTACTAAGCCATCTCAACATGCGGTATCTTGTCAAATGTCTCCTTATTTTTCCGAATTCAATCATTTATGTTTTACAAACGTTGTCCAAGCCGATCGATAACTGATTTCTTCCATGAAACGAAGTCACCTTGTTCTATATGGTGCCTTGCATCAGTCACTAAACGAAGATAAAAGGCCAAGTTATGAATACTTCCGATTTGCATTGCCAACAACTCCTTAGCCTTAAAGAGATGGTGAAGATAAGCCTTGGTATAGCGTTTATCAACATCACACCCCGCAGCATCAATCGGAGTAAAATCGTTTTCCCACTTTTTGTTACGCATATTCATTGTTCCATCATAAGTGAAAAGCAAAGCATTGCGTCCATTTCTCGTTGGCATTACACAATCAAACATGTCTACACCACGTTCAATGGCTTCCAGAATATTTTTGTGGAGTACCTACACCCATGAGATAACGCGGCTTTTTCTTTTGGTAGAATTTCATTGACAACCTCTATCATCTCATACATAACCTCTGTTGGTTCGCCTACAGCCAACCCTCCAATTGCATTTCCCATCTGCTCCTTTATCAGCGATATATTTGGCAGCTTCCTGTCGTAAGTCCTTGTAGGTACAGCCTTGTACGATAGGGAACAGGCTTTGGTTATATCCATAAAGCGGTTCTGTTTCGTTGAAACGCTTTATGCATCGGTCAAGCCAACGCTGCGTCATAGCCAGACTTTTCTTTGCATATTGGTAGTCGCTTTTACCGGGTGGGCATTCATCGAAAGCCATCATGATGTCTGCTCCAATGATTCTTTCTGTGTCCATCACATTTTCCGGTGTAAACATGTGTTTGCTTCCATCGATATGTGACTGGAAAGTACAACCCTCTTCTGTTAGTTTTCGAATCCCTGTTAACGAGAAAACTTGAAATCCTCCACTATCAGTCAGTATGGGAAGTTCCCATCCATTGAAGCCATGGAGACCTCCTGCTTGACGTAATATGTCAAGTCCTGGACGCAAATATAAATGATATGTGTTGCCAAGAATAATCTGAGCTTTTACCTGTTCGTGCAATTCGCTGAAATGAACACCCTTCACTGTTCCTGCCGTTCCTACTGGCATAAAGATTGGAGTCTTTATCGTTCCGTGGTCAGTAGTGATGAGTCCAGCCCTTGCGTCACTGGCGTTATCGGTATGTTGAACCTCAAATGTCATTGCTTTTCTTCTTTTTCATCTGGAATTGTGAGTGGGGTCGCATGTTCTACGAGCTCATCTGTAAGGGCGAAATCCCATACCTGTTGTATGTTTTCAACATAATGGAATGTCACTCCACTACGATATTTCTCAGGGATTTCCTCGATATCCTTCATGTTTTCCTTACACATCACGATGTCTGTGATACCCGCACGTTTTGCAGCCAATATCTTTTCTTTGATACCTCCCACAGGGAGTACCTTCCCACGTAATGTAATCTCTCCCGTCATTGCGGTGTTCTTACGCACCTTGCGCTGTGTAAGTGCTGAGGCAATCGACGTTGCAATAGTGATACCTGCTGACGGGACCATCCTTCGGAGTTGCACCCTCGGGCACATGAATGTGGATATTCCAATTGTCAAAGATGCGGTAGTCAATGCCTAATTTGTCTACATGTGCTTTCACATATTGTAGGGGCTATCATGGCCGATTCTTTCATTACATCGCCTAGTTGCCTGTCAATGTGAGCTTACTGCCTTTTCCTTGGTTAAGAGATGTTTCAATAAATAGAATCTCTCCACCCACACTTGTCCATGCTAAGCCGGTAACCACACCCGCATAATCATTGCCTTGATAGATGTCGCGATAGAAAGGAGGTTTTCCCAAAGCAAATCCTCTATCTTGTCAGCTGTGATATCTGAATATTCAATATTTCCTTTTATAGCCTTTCTGATAAGCTAATTTTTCGGAGTGCTTTATTAATTTGTTTCTCTAATTGTCGTACGCCACTTTCACGCGTATACTGTTCAATAATCTTCTCAATGAGGCTTTATTGAACTTTATTTTTTAGTTCGTTGTCCGCTAAAACCATTATTTTCGAGTTCACGAGGAACAAGGTGACGCTTGGCAATCTCAATTTTCTCTTCTGTGATATAGCCACTCACTTCAATCACTTCCATACGATCTAATAATGGTCGTGGAATGGTATTGAGGTCATTGGCCGTAGCAATGAAGAGCACTTTTGATAGGTCATAGTCAACATCAAGATAGTTGTCATGGAACGCATTGTTCTGTTCGGGGTCGAGAACTTCAAGTAAAGCAGATGAAGGGATCACCATTAATAGTGTTCTGAGTGACCTTGTCTATCTCGTCAAGTATAAAGACCGGATTACTCGAACCTGCCTTTTGGAATGTTCTTAATGATGCGTCCTGGCATTGCTCCTATATAGGTTCTGCGGTGTCCTCTGATTTCAGATTCATCGTGAAGTCCACCCAATGACATACGTACATACTTGCGATTCATAGCCTCTGCAATGCTCTTTCCCAAAGAGGTTTTACCCACTCCAGGAGGACCATAAAGGCAAAGGATAGGAGATTTTAAGTCACCTCGCAATTTCAAAACAGATATATATTCAAGTATTCTCTCCTTAACTTTCTCCATACCATAATGGTCATGGTTAAGTATTCTTTCTGCTTTTTTGAGATTGAGGTCATCTTTTGTATAGACTCCCCAAGGCAGATTAACCATGTTTTGCAGATAGTTAAGCTGCACACTATACTCTGGACTCTGTGGATTATATAGCTCTAATTTCTCAAGTTCCTTGTAGAATGTTGTTGCAACATCCTCATTCCATTTCTTGGTTTTAGCCTTTTCTAATAGTTCACGATGCTCTGGTGAACCCTCACCATGGCCAAGTTCTTCCTTGATATTCTTGATTTGTTGTTGCAAGAAGTATTCACGCTGCTGTTCATCAAGGTCCATGCGTGTCTTCTGTCGTATCTCTTGTTTGAGTTTCAACAGTTGAGTTTCGCGGTCAAGTATCTTTAATAAGCTATAAGCACGCTTTTCCGTATCATCAATTTCAAGTAGTTTAATCTTGTCTTTGATGCTAAAAGGCAGTGTGCTACATACATAGTTGACGGTAACAACTTTGTTCTGAATACTTGATAAAGCAAATTGTGCCTCGTCAGGCATATCTTCATTCAGGCTGATATAGTCCTTGGCACTCTTCTTTACGGTTTCACAAACCGTCGAAAAACTCCTCACTTGCCTCGGCTGGTAGATGCTCCTCACTTGGTGAAACAATACCTGCATAGAAGGGTTTCATCTTTGTGATGCTCTCCAACTGACATCTTCCGAGTCCCTGAACGATAGCCGTGAGGTTCTTTCCTGGCCCTGGCATCTCAATGACTTTTACCACTTTGGCATATACACCCGTAGTATAGAGGTCTTTGAATATAGGAGTATCAACATTGGAATCGCGTTGACAGAAGATGCCAAAGATGGTATCTGGATGCTTGTCGAGATACTTAACGAGCTTCACACTGGCTTCTCTACCCACCAGAATAGGGGATACTACGCCTGGGAAAACTACCAAATTACGCGTGGTAAGAATAGGAACCTCGCCTAAAACATTGGTATTAAGCAGATTCGAAATATCGCCTTCGTAGTCGGCAATCATTTGTATTGAAGTATTTTTATTGTTCATTTGCTACTTGAAAACTAATGGTTTGCAAAGATACGCTTTTTTCATCAGAAACTGGCAAACGTCAGTATAAAAAAAGCAATTATTAATGTGTAAATCCGTAAAAAAACGATAAAAATATTAGGCGATTTTTCAACGTTTATATATCAAGAAGTATGAGTAACAATGTTTTCAAATTTAAGCAGTTTTCTGTTCATCACGACCAGTGTGCAATGAAGGTTGGCACCGATGGGGTGCTCTTGGGTGCATGGTCGCGTGGTGGAAAGCGTTTGCTTGATATCGGAACAGGCACAGGACTGATTGCAATGATGATGGCACAGCGCTTTCCTGAGGCTGAAATTGTGGCTATTGACATTGATGAGGCTGCCTGTTTACAAGCAAAAGAGAATGTGGAGAATAGTCCTTTTGCCAATCGTGTGCGTGTTATGCACACCTCCTTGCAGCAGTTTGATGGTGAGAATTGCTTTGATTGTATTGTTAGCAACCCTCCTTTTTTTGTCAATTCACTACCAAATCCCGATGAAAAACGCAGTGTTGCACGTCACACTACAACGTTATCTTATGAGGCGCTTTTTACAGAAGTGAAACGTCTACTAACTGAAACGGGGAGATTTTCTGCCATTATTCCAGCTGAATGTCAATCGGATTTTGTGGCTGAAGCAACCTTCATGAATCTCTCTTTGACGCGTGTTTGTGCAGTAAAGACAGTCGAACGAAAACCCGTAAAACGTTTCATGTTAGAGTTCCAAAAGACTGGTGTCTCATCTAATGAGATGCAAACAGTTTGTTTGATGCAACAAGGTGAACGGTCGGATTGGTATCAACGTCTTACTGCTGATTTCTATTTGTAAGTTCTTATTGGTGTTTTTCATGCATCATTTTCTTTCAAACTCTCTTCAGGTTTCCTTTTCATTTCAAACATAATACGTTTCTTTTTACATGGGCTATGTAGGTAAATGAATACGTATTTTGTACTCTTGTTAATGTAGGTTTTCTTATATTCCTTTTGTAGAATTCATTTGTTTTGATGAATAAATATTGTAAAAATAAGAAGATGATTTTTAACACATTGAAATAGTAATATTGTGCACTTGTAGAGTGGAAAAAAATAAGTGTGATGATGTGTTTTTTTAAGCAAAGTTCTTTTAGTTTTTGGATGATTACTTCATGCAAAATGGGGCATATCGTGTTTCTGTTTGCGTCATTTCCCTTCAAAATGGCTGTATTTACTATGTAAAAATAGTGTAGTTTGTGATGTGATTTAATGGATATTGTTGGATGATATTATCTCTCTTTTGCTAACAGATTGATATAAAGTAATTTGCAAAAAGCATGAAAAAGTAGGCTTATTTTTCTTAAATTTCATCTGTTAGTCTGAATGTGATTAGATTTTTGAAATATATCGTAAAAATTAAAATGATAAGATTTAACATATTAATTCGTTTGGTTTTCAATAGGTAGAAATAAGCTGTTTCTTTCATGAAATCATTACAGGCATAGAAACTTAAATCTATGCCTGTAATCATCTATAGTTAGGTTACAAATCGAAGGATGTTTTCTTGATTTCTTGAAGTTCAATTCATTGTTTGTGAGTATGAAATAGGGTAGGAGACGGCTGATAATCTTATAGATTCAGTTTTCCTAAGTATCATTTTATTAAGTGCCTTAATGCGTCTCCCTTGGCGGTTGATGTCAGAGCGTAGGTCGTTGAGTTGATTGAAAATATCTGCAGCTGCATTTTGAAGCGTGTTGGGTTTACGCCTACGTTTGTCAGCGAAAAGGATTAACAATAACTTTTATTCCTTTTTCAATCAGTTTGATTTCAATGTCTTCTCCCGGTCATGGCAGGGTCGCCATCAAAATGTATATAACCAGGATTGTTGCGATGAACACGTAGCTGTTTGGTGCGAAAACTCTTGATTTTAGAGTTCTTGTCAAGGGTTTTGTTGAACATATCAATGCTGATTTGTGTTGCTTCGAAAGCATCGAAAGGTTCCATTACGATAACATCCATGAGCCCATCACTCATTGAAGCCTGTGGTGCAATATAGGCATTGTTCCCATATTGTGATGCATTTGCACATGAGATGAGGAAGGCTTTGAGTTTCGTTGCACCATTTTTCATCGTATATTTCGTAGGTTTCAGGGCTTATAGTTGAGGCCTGCTTTTAATACATTTTCTACATAAGTTATCGGGCCACGCTTACCTGCTTCTGCAAACTTATGACTGATAAAGGCATCAAATCCCATACCGCAGGTGCAGAAAAATGGATGTTCGTTGATGACGCCGTAATCGAGTTGATGAACTTCAGCAGCGTTGATAATCTCGATAGATTTAGCCAAATTGAGAGGTAATAACAGGGTGACGTGCAAGACCATTTCCTGAACCACATGGGATGATTCCTAAGGCTGTAGATGATTGAACAATAGCGCGTGCCACCTCGTTCACCGTGCCATCGCCGCCCACTGCAACGACAATATCTGTATGATTGTCTTTTGCTTCTGCCGCAAGTTCTGCTGCATGGCCTGCATACTCGGTGAGTTTAATCTCATAATCGAATTTGTTGGTGTCAAGATATCGCTCAATGAGTTTCGGAATCCCTGGCCTTGCTGGCAGTTCCCGAAATAGGGTTCATAATGAAAAATAATCTTTTTTTCTCCATTAGTGCTTTTTGTTTTTTTGAAAGAAATATGTTTTCCACATGAAAAGAACTTTCAAATCGTGGGTTGTAGTAGTCTTTAATTCTCTTGTGATTTGGTTGAGTAGATACTCATTCCAAGTCTTTTTGCGCTGAGATAAGCTATTTTTGAGATTGTTTTCTTCAGCTATCGTTAATCTATTTTGAATGGTTGCAACCATACAAAGATTTCTCTTCTGCAAAGATAATCATTTACATTTTACAACCATCAGATATGCTTTATAATTTGATTAAATCGCATATTTCTTTTTGAAAAAAAGTATACTATATTGCCGTTTTTTTGTATCTTTGCAGCCTATTAGTATTAAAAAGTAGTTTTCTACACCTATTAAAAATGGGACAATTACAAGAAAGATACAAGAATTATCGTGAGCCTCAAAAGTATATGGAGGCAGGCGTATACCCATATTTTCGCGCTATAACCAGTAAGCAGGGTACAGAAGTTGAAATGACTGGTCACAAGGTTTTGATGTTTGGTTCAAATGCTTATACAGGCTTAACCGGTGACAAACGTGTGATAGATGCCGCAAAACGCGCATTAGATAAATACGGTTCAGGCTGTGCAGGAAGTCGTTTCTTGAACGGAACTCTTGATATCCATGTGCAATTGGAAAAGGAATTGGCCGAATTTATGCATAAGGATGATACACTTTGCTTCTCAACTGGTTTCTCTGTTAACCAGGGTGTATTGGCACAAGTGGTAGGTAAAGGCGACTATATTATCTGTGATGATCGTGATCATGCAAGTATTGTTGATGGTCGTAGACTTTCTTTTGCGCGCCAACTTCATTATAAGCATAACGACATGGAGGATTTGGAACGCGTGTTAAAAGCGCTTCCTCATGACGCAATCAAGCTGATTGTGGTTGATGGTGTGTTCTCTATGGAAGGTGATTTGGCTAAGTTGCCAGAGATAGTTGCATTGAAACGCAAGTATAATTGCTCGGTAATGGTGGACGAAGCACATGGCTTGGGCGTGTTTGGAAAGCAAGGACGTGGCGTATGTGACCATTTCGGACTGACAGACGAGGTTGATCTTATCATGGGAACATTCTCAAAGAGTTTGGCTTCTATTGGTGGATTCATCGCAGGAGACAAGGATACTATCAATTTCTTACGCCATACTTGTCGTACGTATATCTTTAGTGCATCAAATACTCCAGCTGCAACAGCAGCAGCATTGGAGGCTCTCCATATCATTCAGAATGAGCCGGAACTTATCGAGCACCTTTGGGAAGTAACACGATATGCTTTGGATCGTTTCCGTGAAGAAGGCTTTGAGATTGGTGAAACAGAAAGTCCTATCATTCCATTGTATGTACATGACGTTGAAAAGACATTCCTTGTAACGAAGCTTGCCTTTGATGCGGGAGTATTTATCAACCCAGTAATTCCACCAGCTTGTGCTCCTCAAGATACTTTAGTGCGTTTTGCACTTATGGCAAAACCATACTAAGGATGAGGTTGAACGTGGTGTTCAAGCACTAAAAAAAGATTTTTTTGTTGAACAGGGAATTATTAAATAAGGACATATTCTTTATAAGTGATAAAGAGGGCTACATAAAAATATGTAGCCCTTTATTTGTTACTACATAAAAATAAAAAAAGTAATGATTTTATTTGGTCACATAAAATAAAAAAATATTACCTTTGCAGACGCAAAAAGAGAAACGGATATAAAGCGGGGTGTAGCGCAGCCCGGTAGCGCTCCTGGTTTGGGACCAGGCGGCCGCAGGTTCGAATCCTGTCGCCCCGACTTTTTAATATCTAACTCTTCATGCAGCGGGGTGTAGCGCAGCCCGGTAGCGCTCCTGGTTTGGGACCAGGCGGCCGCAGGTTCGAATCCTGTCGCCCCGACACAAAAGACAATCTCAATTAGAGATTGTCTTTTTTTGTTTTATATTCTATTTGATGATATGTTTTGGTTGAGAGGTATTTATAGTTTGGCTTGTTTCTTGCGCTTAAAATACCATTTCAAGACAAAATAAACAATGGCAATAACCACTGCAATCAATATGAAGACCTTGATATACTCACCATATTCAGCAATCTTTTCCGTGAGTTGATCTTCTGGTACAGCAGAATGAAGATACCAACCAAGTGCTGCCAGAATGCAGTTCCAGGCGCCAGCGCCAATTGTAGTATAAAGAAGGAATTTCCAATAATTCATCTTTGCTAAGCCCGCTGGAATGGAAATAAGATGTCGGATGCCAGGAATCAGTCGGCCGGTAATTGTTGCTATCATGCCATGATCATAGAAATACTTCTCACTTTTCTCTACTTTCTGTTGATTTAATAGGCACATTTTCCCCCATTTACTATTGGCAAAAGCGATAGATAATGGGCCGACCTAAGTAGTGACCTGCAACATAATTGATTGTTGCTCCACAATCAGCGCCGATTGTAGCAAATAGAATGACAAGCCAAATATCTAAATTTCCGCCTGCAGCATGATAGGCGGCAGGTGATACAACAAATTCAGATGGGACGGGGATTACCGTACTTTCGAGTAACATTAATAGGAAGATTGTACCATAATTCAGGTTTCCTAATAGTGCTGATAACCAGTTCATGAGAGTTTATTATTATTGTTTTTTTAAGATATTTATAATAGTCTTCAGGCTCCATTTTGTCAGGAAAGTATGGGCTTAGGACAATTTTTTTGACTCTACGGGCGAATAGTATGTAGCTTTTTTTACGGCTTCTTCATATTCTTCTTTATAGCCTAATTCTAAGCAGCATACAGCCAAATAAGGGTATATTGGTACTTGAGTATATGCTGTCGAATGAGCTATATAATTAAGAATTTCGTAGGCTGAGTCCGTATAACCATTGTCAAGAAACGATACAGCTATTTTCAAGTAAAAGCTCTGGAGTGTTATTACCTTTTTATCAGAGCTGCATGAAAAACTTTGGCCGCCTCAGCTGTTTCTTTATGTTCAAGATATAGATGTCCACGTAATAATGATAGTTCAAACGGGTCATCTGGTGGGATTTGCTCGCATCGATCAACATAGACTAAGGCTTCATCGAGTTTATTTTGCTTTGAAAGTAGATAAGCAAGCTGCTCATAAATTTGCAGAAGAAGATAGTCGTTCTTCTTACAAAGGGATTCAGCCTTGTAGAAATGAGGCAATGCTTTGCTATACGCTTTCATGTCAGCCAATACCATTCCTTCCATCAGATGACCGTTAGGTTCTTCTGGAGCAAGTTCGCTGACTTGCTTGAAACACTTCAGTGCTTCTTCATTTTGTCCTAAGCCGTAGAGTGCATTCCCTCTGTTGAAGAGCGCTTCTGACGAATTAGGATTGATTGCGAGAGCGTATTCACAACTCATAATGCAATCAGAGAACTTATTTTGCAGTAGTTGTGAAGCGGATAAACGATTCCAATATTGCTCTGAAAAAGGATCTTTGTCAATTAAATCAGTAAAAAAATCTGTTCACTCTCTTCTAAGTGACCGAGCCCCATTTCAATTCGTCCCATAGTATCCCAATAGTCAGGATCGTCTGGGTTTTCGCATCGATTGATCCATTCTTCAGCAATTTCAAAATTCCTCATAGTCTGCAAACAGAATGGCTACCTCTATATAATAGCTGTCAAGTTCGTCGTCCTCTACGTCTGAAATATGGCTGTAGAGGTATTGATTTGCATCTTTTGAAGCCCCTTCTGTAATCAAAACTTCTGCAGAAGTGTAGTAGAACTCTAAGCAATTTTTATCATCTACGTTTGATAAATAGCGTTTTGCTGCCTCAAGATCATCCTCAATCATCATCGCCATTCGTGCTCGAAAGACGAGTGGAAACACAGAACCTGGGAATAAACGAATGGCATAATCAATCGTTTCTATAGCCTTTTTGGTCTGGTGATGATGGTCATAGTAGTCGGCAATATCCGTAAGCACGTCAGCGTCAAGATATATCTCTTCTCCTGACCTGCGTGCTTGTTCGTATTGCTTTAAGACATTTTGAAAAGCTTCTTTATCGAAATGCTCTTGATGATTCAATGTTTTTGTGTGCCCTGTAACGCAAGTTTATTTCTTGTTATTTTGCTTTGCCCAAGTATCTTTCAGTCCAACGGTCTTGTTGAATACGGGATGTTCAATAGTAGAATCAGCGTCGGCCATGAAATATCCCGTGCGTTGGAACTGCAAATATTCACCAGGTTTCCTACTTGCTGCATAGTCTTCAACATAACAATTAGTGTCAATCTTAAGACTTTCAGGATTGAGTAATTCACGGAAATCACGCTCATCAGCAGATGGATTTTCTACATTGAAGAGACGATCATACTCGCGTACCTCTGCTTTATGGCAGTGATCAACTGATACCCAATGTAGAGTTCCCTTCACTTTTCGGTTAGAACCTTCCATTCCTGTCTTACTATCTGGATCGTATTCTGCCTGAATTTCAACGATGTTCCCTAGCTTCATCTTTCTTACATCCAGTACACATGATGATATAAGCATTCTTTAATCGTACCTCTTTTCCAGGTGTCATACGGAAGAATTTCTTGGGTGCATCCTCCATAAAGTCGGCGCGTTCAATCCATAAGTTCTTTGAGAAAGTAATCTTGTGGCTACCACTTTGTTCATCTTCTGGATTATTAATGGCATCCATTTCTTCGGTCTTTCCTTCTGGATAGTTAGTGATAACAAGTCTCACTGGGTCAAGAACGGCGCTCACACGAGTAGCTTTTTTGATTCAAGTCTTCACGCACACTGGCTTCCAATAAGGCCATATCATTGAGTGCATCAAACTTGGTATAGCCAATAGAGTCAATGAACATACGAATACTTTCGGGACTATAACCGCGACGACGCATTCCACATAATGTCGGCATGCGTGGGTCATCCCACCCATTTACAAGATGTTCGTCAACTAAAGTATGAAGCTTTCGTTTGCTCATCACTGTATAAGTGAGATTCAAACGATTAAATTCTATCTGGCGAGGACGATTATCATGCAAGTTGTCTGCAGTGCCATCCATCTCTTTTAAGAAATCAATGAACTTGTCATATAGTGGGCGATGAGGAACAAACTCTAACGTACAGATAGAATGAGTGACGCCTTCGAAGTAGTCACTCTGCCCATGTGCGAAGTCATACATTGGGTAACAGTGCCACTTTGTGCCTGTTCTGTGATGTGGAGTCTGTATAATTCGGTACATGATTGGGTCGCGGAAGTGCATATTTGCATTTGCCATATCGAGTTTTGCACGTAAAACCATACTACCTTCCACTGCCTCTGGTGTGTTCATTTGATTGAATAGTTCGAGACTTTCTTCAATAGGACGATCACGATAGGGGCTTGGTGTTCCTGGAGTTGTAGGTGTTCCTTTTTGTGAAGCAATCTCTTCACTGGTCTGTTGGTCAATATATGCATGGCCTTTTTTTAATCATCCAAACAGCAAACTCCCATAGCTTTTCGAAATAATCTGAAGCATAATAAATCTGTCCCCATTTGAATCCAAGCCATTGAATGTCGTTAAGGATGTTTTCAACATATTCATTATTTTTCCTTACTTGGGTTCGTATCATCGAATCGGAGATTACAAATGCCATTATATTTTTCAGCAACACCGAAGTCCATGCATATTGCTTTTTGCGTGTCCAATATGCAGATAGCCGTTAGGTTCTGGCGGAAAACGTGTTTGAATACGACCGCCATTTTTTTCCTTGTGCGAGGTCTTCTTCAACAAGTTGCTCTACGAAACTAATGCTTTTTCTTTTCTTCGTTGTTTTCTTCTTTAATTGCCATGATGTTGAAACATTATTTATTTTATATTGCAAAGATAATGTAAACGGCTGGAAAAGCAAAGGAAAAAGGTGTTTTTCTTGTGGCTTGTGCATGAGGTAATCATGTATTTTGCAGCTTATTCTTCATTATTTTATAAAAATCATCTCATAGATATCAAAAAAACATGTTTAGTAACATAAAAAAATATTTGCACATAGAATAAAAATCGCCTTACCTTTGTAATCGTTATCCTGAATACAATCTTTTTACCTTAAAGAAGCTAATACCTATTGAGAATAATACCGCTCTCTGTGAAGAAAGCGGTATTTTTTTATTTACTTTTTCTAAAAAGCTTATTCGTTAAATTATTTGATTCCTCTTGCGTTCAAAGCTTTTGAATATTTCTCTGCATTCTTCATGTGTTCATCGTATGTACGAGCGAAGTTATGCGTACCACTAAAATCTTCTTTCGCACACATATATAAATAATCGTGGTGTACTCGATTGAGAACAGCATCAATACCTGCTACAGATGGAATACGAATTGGCCCTGGAGGAAGTCCTGGATTCTTATACGTATTGTAAGGACTATGTATAGAAAGCAAGTTATTATAAATGCGTTTAAGATCAAAACGCTTCCAAGCGAACTTGATAGTTGGGTCTGCTTGCAAGGGCATTCCATGTGGATACTTGGCGTCACGCAACATGAGTCGGTTGTAATACATGCCTGCAATCATAGGCTTCTCTGCATTATTAGCCGTTTCCTCGTCAATGATACTTGCCAATGTTATGACCTGTTCGGGAGTCAAACCTAACTGTTTTGCTTTCTGCATTCGATCAAAATTCCAGAATTTTTTGGTCTCTTTCTGCATACGATCCAAGAATTTATCGATTGAAATATTCCAATAGATGTCATACGTATTGGGGATAAACATACACGCAATTGTGGCTGTATCGTAGCCATATTTACGACAAACATCTTCATTGGACAATGCTTTATAGAGTTCTGTACTATCGATCATGAGCCGTTTTGAAACCTCTGCAGCTAATCGATTCAATGTTCTAACACTTGGAATCGTTAGGTTTACCGGTGTTTGTAGGCCATTCTTCATGTGTCGAAAGACCTTTTAATGCGCCATCACCATTATCAATAGCATAACGACCAGTTTTGATTCTCTTGCCATAATCAAAGTGGCGAGCCATCATTCTGAAAGCACACATCCCATGTTTCGATGCAAATGGCTCGAGTTTATGATATACAGAGTCCACATTATCATCGTTGTCAATGTAGACATATTCAGTCTTATTCTTCGTTGAGAAAGTCAGAGAAGAAATAATAATAAACCACTCCTAATATGACTGTTACACAGGCAAGGGCAGGAATGAAGTACTTTTTTTCTTAATTCTTTTTTTCATCATTTTATATTGAATGTCGTGCACAAAGGTACACCATTTTTATCTATGAGAGGAGAATGACGTTTTTTTATTACCTTTTGCAATTGACATCACAGTGTCTTGCAATTCTAATAGGCTTGTTGGTTGCTGTTTTTCTGCGATGTGTTCGCAAGATTATGGAATAAAGATTTTTATTTAGGATGATGAAATATCAAACTTATATTTTTTTGATTTAGATGGTACACTTTTAGATTCATTGACTGATCTTGAACTTAGTTGTAACTATGCACTTCGCGTAAATGGTATGCCAGAGCGTACCCTTGAAGAAGTCAGAATGTTTGTGGGAAATGGTGTAAAGAAGTTGATGGAACGTGCAATTCCTCATGGACTTCAAAAATCCTTTGTTTGATAAAACCTATGAAGATTTTCGTCAACATTATTTAGTTCATAACCTTGATCATACGCATCCTTATGCTGGTATTGAAGAAATGCTTCAGCATTTGATAGATGCCAACAAACATATTGCTGTTGTTAGCAATAAGTTCTATGCTGCAACGCAAGACCTTGTACGCCATTTCTTTGGAGAAAAGATACAGGTTGCCATTGGCGAACGCGTGAATATACGTAAGAAACCAGCACCCGATACTGTCAATGAAGCTTTGCGTTTGCTTGGGGTTAGTCGTGAAAATGCTGTTTATATAGGTGATAGTGATGTTGACATTATGACCGCAAAAAACAGCGGAATGCCTTGTATAAGTGTGTTGTGGGGCTTTCGTGACAAACGGTTTCTCATCGAACATGGTGGTGAAACCTTCGTTGAGAAACCGTCTGAAATATTAGATATTTGAAAATGTTCGCGTCTTATACGATGCTGTGATGGTCTACAAAGCGGAACACTTCGTCTTTATATGACTCAGAGATTGGAATAGATCCTTTACTGAAAATCAGTTTCATACGTTCTATTCTCCTTACTTTGCGCATATTGACAATGTAAGAACGATGTACACGTAGAAACTCATCACCTGTCATCTGATGTTCAAGTTTCTTCATGTTCATCAGAGATAGGATAGGCGTTTCTTCGTTATCGAGGTGAAATTTCACGTAATCCTTAACGCCTTCAATGTAAATGATGTTGTCAAAGTCAAGTCTTAATACCTTGTAATCGCTTTTTTTACAAACAGAAATCTGTCTTTCTTCAATTCATGAATTTCCTCTTCACGTTCACAGATTTCATGCACTTTGTGCATGTCTTCAATGAAAGCTGTCTTGCTGATTGGCTTTAATAGGCAGTCTACTGCATCGGCTTTATAGCCTTCTATGCCAAGAGAGCGGTCATCGGTCATGAAGATTTTGATTGCATTTCGTGGTAGCATACTTGAAAATTCAACGCCGCTCATCTCCTGTAATCTTAGGTTGATGAAAGCCAATTGAATGTCGTTCTGCTGTAAAAGCCTAATGGCTTCGACTGCATTACTGCAACTTCCTGTCAGTTTTACACATGGCGTGTCTGCCATGTAGCTTTTTAACGTCTCTACTGTTTGTTGATCGTCATCAATAATAATACAATTCAATTCCATAAATTCTATGTGGTTAATGAGTGTCTTTTTCTTATTTTATCATGCCGTTTTGATAGTATTTCAACATATTTATGTTTAGAATAGCAAGATACTTGCTTTGAAGTTCGTTTTGTTCAGCCTTCAAAAGATTATCTTTTCCAGTCATTAATTCAATGATGTTCTTTAGTCCTAATCTGAATTGTTCACTTAGAAGTGCGTAACTTTCCTTTGCACTTTCCGTGCTGATTCTTGCACTTTTAGAACATGCTTTTGATTATTATTAGCCTGCAGCCAATAGTTCTCTATGGTAGAGTAGAGGGCTGTTTGCTTGTCTTTCAAATCAAGCATACTGTTCTGTCGTTGTATTTCTGCTTTGCTGATGGTTGTCTTTGCTTGACGATTGTCAAGCAGCGGAACACTGATATTAATGCCTCCACCAATCACAAAGTTATTTTTTTCATCTGTTTATCCCAGCCATTTTTGTTCATGGTTGAGGTATTAGTGCTGATGCCAGCAGACATTGCTATGGTAGGCATTCGGAGTGATTTTGCCAGCTTTATGTTTAGTTCGCTGCTCTGAATGCTTAACTCTGCATTCTTAATTTCAGGCCGAGTTGTCAGTGCTTGCTCGTAAACACTGCTGACATTTGGAATCAGTTCCAATGCCATATCGTCTGTTGTTTCGGGAACAACAACATCAAACGCTTCACCATTTGTTAGTTGCAATAACTGTTTTAGTTGGCGTTTATACTCTTTTTAAGTTGCTTTCTGCCTGAACAATAGCATATTCATCTTGAGCTCGTTGTGCTGTAAGTTGTGCTAAATCAGCCTTACTCATTTTTTTCCAACGGCAAGCATTTCCTTACCCCGTTCTTCATTCTTTTGCACTTGTGGCAAGGCTCTCTTGATTGACTTTTTATAGCCTCATTAGAGTATAATATCTGAACAAACAACTGTGTAATTTGTTCTGTTAATGTGTTAATGTCACTTGCAACAGCAAGGTCGGCCTGCTTTTCGGCAAATTTGTTCAATTTTACTTGATTATGGTTTCGATTGCCATTCCAGACTGTCCAATTTGCACTTAGTGAATAACCTCCATTATAATATGCTTTGTCTACACTTGTTTCAACTCGGTTTCCAGCAACAACATAGCTGTTGGTTTCAGGCCATGGATTGTAGGAAACGTTTTGCGAAGTCGCAAGAGATAGTGATAGGTAACAAGGGCTGCTTGACTTTCTTTGATATCTTCTTTGGCTGTCAATTGATTTAATCGGCTCTTTTGAAGTGTGATGTTGTTTTGCAAAGCGTAGTCAATACACGCTTTCAATGTCCAGTCTTTTTGCCATAAGCTGTGCTGGCAAAGCCATGCATGCAGCAGTTATGATGAGGTTTCTTGTGATATTCTTCATAATTCATTGCAATTTTAATTAGATGAAAGAAGTTTACTAATATATAGACTTCTCAAAAAGATAAAAAAGGTTTACACGTAGATGACAACCTTAACATTATTTAGTGTGTTTCATGTCTTGGTATGTCATTCTAAATCTCATCGTTCTGTGCTTCATGAGAGACTAAATTGCAATCTCTATCAAATCGTGTCGTGATTTGTATCTGATTGCGCAATAATCTGCGTCAAAAGAAGCTGTGAAAATACGTCAAACAAAAAGTCTCTTCTTCATCATTTATTTCATGGGGTATCGGGAGCTAACACACCACTTGTTGTTTATGAAAAATATATTCTCAATTTTGTGGTGTGCCAAGTAGTCTTTTACAGGGCTTGTAGTCTCGCAATATATTTCCCCAATATGTCAAATTCAAGATTGACAACGCTACCAATTTCTATATCTTTGAAGTTTGTATTAGCCCGTGTGTAGGGAATAATGGCTACAGTGAACGTGTTATCTGTAGGTTCACACACAGTGAGAGAAACGCCATTTACGGTAACCGAGCCTTTGTCAACTGTGAAATATCCCTTCTTAGCCATAGCCTCATTATGCGGGTATTCAAATGTAAAGTACGTACTTCCATCTGCATCTCGCATTCCAATACATTTGGCAGTTTCGTCAACATGGCCTTGAACAATGTGCCCATCAAGACGCCCATTCATTAGCATTGAGCGTTCGATGTTCACATGATCACCAACTTTTAACAAGCGAAGATTAGAGCGATCAAGCGTTTCTTTCATTGCCGTTACGGTATAAGTGCCGTTTTTCTAAACTTTACAACGGTAAGGCAAACACCATTATGTGCAATGCTTTTGGTCAATCTTAAGTTCATCGACAAACGAGCATTTAAGCGTAAAGTCGATGTTCTCTTTATCTTTTGTAATCGCTACAAGCGTAGCTATTTCTTCTACAATTCCACTAAACATGAATTTATTTTTATTCTTTTTAATCAAAAAAAGAAAAAAGGGGTTGCTCGATGATGTGATGAAACTCCGAGCATTTCAATAGTTGAGTGCTCTCCGCCTTTGTAATCCACTGGCCTTAAGGCTTAGTTCCGAAGGAATTTATGTGGCCCGCCATTAACAAGAGAAGCATTCTCGGTTTTCGAATTTATTTGATGAGTATCCCGATCAAACCGACACAACCCCCAATATCTTTCCTTCTTGGGTATCGCTATAAAAATAGTCTATCTACGTGCAAAAGTTAATTTGTTTTTGCTGATTGACCAAATGTTTCGGCTAAAATCTTTTTACTAAAATAAAGCCTAATCTATGGCTAATTCCATTGGCGTTGAGGCTTCTCAATTGATAGAAACCATCAGTAACCTGTTTGATATTCACGGCATTTCCCGTCTGTTGTAGACGTTTGATAGGGGTGCCATTGATATCACATAGCATGACAATTCCATCACATTCATTTATCCAATTGGGTAGGATTGCGCAGTTACCATCATTGGGAATAAGGCTACTTTGGTTAGCTTCGGGCTGATTTTGGCATTGCACCACATCACTTTCATTACCATATCGGTCCATAGCTGTAAGCGCATAATAATGTGAAGGGTCATCAGGAATTTCTACACTGTTGGTCTCTTGTCGATAGAGCATAAGGTTTTCAGCCTTTGAAATGTCTACAGGCCAAGTGCGACTGCTATAGAGATTATAAGTCGTATTGTTCTGTTTCTGCCATTCAATTCTATTCTTTTCGACCATAATCAGTGTGGGTTGATGTGGTTTTTCTACGTTTGCCCATGTCATAGCGGGCACCAAAGCAGGTTGTCGGTCAATTTCGTTTAGCGCAGCATCATATATCCCTTTAAGATTATCGGTAAAGAATTTACTTCTGAAATATGCGTGCCCCATGCCCATAGAACGAGTGAAAAACATTTCTCGTGTGATATCATCGAGGTTCCAATCTTTTTCGCGTGGCGACATGAAATATATGCCAAGACCTGGCACAATCATCTTTCCTTGCGCCTGTTCTTGCCAGTCAATAGCAAATGGATAGAAGTTATTTCCCTTGAAATACATCATGGGATAGAGTTGATCCATTAGTCCATTGCGTAACCAATATTGAGCATTTTGTAACACCTTTGAGTAGGCATTCCAGCCATGACTCCAATATCTTGCTAAGTCATCAGCCTTTCCAATTGGTGAACAACTCATCTTTACCCAAGGTTTTTTGCCTTTTACAACATCGTGAATCTTTGTAACAATGTCTGTGATATAAGCTCTTCCTTGGTCAGAAGATACCTTTATTTTCCATGTTTCTGGATAGCGAATGTAGTCAAGATGAATGCCATCAATATCATAACGCTCGGTGATTTCAGAACAGATTTGAGCGAGATAGTCTCCTGTTTGTCCTTTTTCTGGGTTGAGATATCCGTCTTCTCCAATCTTCACTACTAAGTTCGGGAAGCGTTGACGAAGTCGTTTGCATCCTAAACCATTCCATTTTCCAACAGGTAAAGTGACTATCCATGCATGAAATTCCATACCTCGTTTGTGGCATTCATCAATGGCAAACTGGAGTGGATCATATCCTGGTGATGTGCCAGGAAAGCCACTTAGGCAGCCATCCCATGGTTCATAGTCTGATGGATAGATTACAGTTCCGCGAATACGTGTTTGAAACAATATCGTGTTTATACCTGCTTTTTGAAGTTTATCGAGGATGTTTCGCAACTCTTGTTGCTGCTTTTCCATCGATAATCTCTGTTGGGAATAATTGTGAGGCCAGTCGAGTCCGCCAATTGTTGTTAGCCAAACAGCTCTTACTTCGCGCTTGGGTTGAGCACAAAGAGATTGCATGAACAATAAGAAAAGTAGAAAACAGGAAAAAAGTTTCTTATTCATTGTGATGATTCGTGAATTGTATCGCGGCGCGTCAATTATCGATTTTGAATATAACAAAGTGCAGCTCCTATGGCCGTACAGAACTCGCTGTATTTTAGGAATGCGGAAATGTACACCATAAAGTTTCTCCATAGCATGGAATACTTCCTTGCATTGGGGGAGTAGTGTGAGGTTACCGATGAGCACAAAGTCCTTGATTCCACTTTCTAAACTGCTAAGAATCGTGCTGGAACCAACGGCTTGTAATACCATATAGATAAGGCCAATAGCGATGTCTTCACGTGTGGCATTGGTCTTGGCATTACTGAAAAGGCTTGCTGTTGCATTCATAGGAAGTCCTGGAAGCGGTTTAGCACTGATATCGCCAATCAGTAAATTAATCTTTGAAATGTCGCCATTCATTGCAAGACTGGCTACTTGTTTGATATCATCTGTTTTGAGCATGATGCGTGATAAGCCTTGTAGTGTTCCACCACCGATACCGATTCCTCCAATGTGTCGGATGTCATTTCCATCACATTTTACAAGACTTGTGCCTGTACCCATGCTGACAACAATCATTCGTTTGAGCTTACTTTCGTAGCGAGCACCAAGTCCATCGGCAATAAACTCTTGCGCTTTGCTCGTTGGACGACCATAAATGTTCTCATCAATATAGGCTGAACCAACTCCTGTAAGCATAATCTTTTCGACATCGTCAAGCTTGATTTTATTGTCATGAAGATATTTCCCAAAAGCTCCATACAATGAAGTTATGGGGTCGGTAGCCTTTATTCGGAAAAGGGATTTACTACAATTCCGTGTTCATCAACGCCTACAATCTTAGTTGTACTAATACCAACGTCTATGCCAATTACAATGCTCATGAGATTTGAAATTAATGGTGTTCGGGAACGATAGCTAAATATTCTACATCTTCATTGGTTAGATTCTCAAAATAATGATTATGTCCCATTGGGCAATAATGTACTTGTCCGGCATGTGCCACCTCTATTTTTCCATCGTAATGATAGGTGAGTTCGCCTTTAAGGATATACATTACTTCGCAGTTTCCTTCGTGAGTATGTAGGCCACTGCAGGCTCCAGGCTTGAGAATACTTTTCATTATCTTTATCTTTTCATCGACAAAGTTGCGGGTGTCGAGTTCACCTTGCCCACCTTTGAAACCATTGATCTTTACTTCTTTTATATCTTTGAAATCTATAATCATATTTATCCGTTATCTTCTTGATTTGCGCAAAAGTTAATAAAAAAAGGTAATCTCTGAAAAGATTACCTTTTTTTATATGTGAATCAGTTTATTCTCGTTCCTTTAGAAAGTTACACGTAGACCTAATTGCATGTGCCAACGACTTGTGAAGTCGCTGAGGTCAAGGCGAGGTGCACCATAAATAAATGATGGAGTCATCTTTCCTGCAACCTTCTTCACATCCTGTACGGTGATAACTGGCACGTTGTAAGTGCTTGCGTAGTATTCACCCCAGTGCTTGTTGATAAGATTTCCTACATTGAGAATATCGAATACGAGGCTAACTTTGCTTCCACGTGTTCTGTCATAGAAGAAGTCCTGTGCAGAAATGGAAGTCAAAATGATTCTCCCAAGGTGCTATATTGCTGTTTCTCTTTGCATATTGACCACGATGGTTCTTTGCATATTTGTCGTTTTCAATCCACTCTTCGAAGTTCTTACGACTTTCTGCAGCAGTCATTTTGATGTGATGTGTTGTGCGATCAACATTATCAACGAAGTTCATATTCTGCAATTCTTCTTTCGTTGGGATATAAAGAAGGGTGTTTCCTTTTGCATATTCACCATTGAATGAAGCACTTGCATTATCATTCATTAGTGAGACTGTAACGCTGTCCGCTGTTTCCATTGTAGGTAAGTGTTACATGGCTCTGCCAACGGCCATTGCCATAACGCTTAGTGTTGTAGGCAGCTTGGAACATTAGTCGGTGAGGCATGTCGAACATATGAATAAGAAACGTCAGCCTTATTAGGATCTACACAATAATAATACTTCCAGTTTGACATTGCAACAGATGAAGTTCCATCATTAACAGAATAAGAGTGGCCGAAAGTATAGCTTGCCATAAGGTCGAGACCGAAATCAAAGCTCTTTTTCAAACTTAGCGCTCAGACTATAACTATGACCACGATTGATGTTCTTCAAGTTAATAACTGAATTAGCATAGTACTTTCCTGTTGTGCCATTAAGAGTGTAAGTATCGTTTTGATTACTCTTATAATAGGTCGTCTTTGAAGCTTCAACGCCATCAACAGCATAGATATCGCCATTTGGTTGAAGTGCAATGTTGTTGAACCAAACAGCATTCAACTGACGAGAATAAAGAGCTTCGAGCGTCATCTTAACGCCATAAGGTAGCTGTTGCTCCCAAGCAAGGTTTGCACGGAAAGCTTGTGGAAATTTGAAATGACGATCAATTGTTACGATATCTGGATTTACACCTCCTGCATTGCCATAGGTTGCACGAATCTGATCAGGTGTCTTTCCACCATCAGCTAAGAAGTTTGGAGGAAGCGGACTTGTTGAATTTGAGCGAATATTTATACCGCGCATCTCCATACCTGTATTTGCCCATGCATTCTCAATCCATACAAATGGTGCACGGCCATTGAAGATACCGACGCCACCACGCAATAATGAAGTATGATCTTCATTCATAAACCAACGGAATCCAACACGAGGAGATACCATTACGCATGAGGCTGGGCGACGACCAACCACAACTCCTGTCTTTAGCCCAATTGTCTGTAGCATTAAATTTGTCATTGATTGAAATCTTATTGCTATAGAATGGAATGTCGAAACGGATACCATAGGTGAGTTGGAAGGCTGTTGACATATCCCATTTATCTTGTACATAGATACCAGCCATGCCAGCTTTGAATGGAGTTCTCCATTGAGTTGTGCCGGTAAAGGCTTCATCTGAGTATTTCATCTGATAGCCTGAGTTTGGAATAATGCCTTGATTATTGAGGAAACCTGCAGCTGTTGGAGTAAATACCTGTGTAGCTCTATCAACAGAACCTAATTGGTTGAAGTTATAAGCAAAGTTACCGAAGGCAGCCTGGATAAAGCCATTCTTCATATCGTAGAACTCGTTGTGTGTACCTACGGTAATGTTGTGGTTACCAGAATAAATAGAGAAGTTATCTTCTAAGGTCCAAATATCCTGATCAAGTGAGTTTACGCCTGAAGAATATTCTGTACCCATATTTACAGTATAATTATCTCCGCTGAAATAGAGTGTAGGACCAGAATAAGGAGTAGCACGTTTGTCACGAACAGAAGTCAAACCGAGGCGGAACTCATTATAAAGACTGTTACTGATGTGTGAAGTTAATTCAGCAACAAAAAGAGTTTGTGCGGTCCTTCATGCGATAACTTGAATTATTGAAGAAGAACGATTGCTTTGCCATTACCAAACTTATCTGCATAAGAGAAGTTGCCTTGATAACGCAATGTGAAGTGGTTTTTATTATTGATATTCCAATCTAAACGACCTAAGAGTGAAGTACCTTCCTGATTGATATTGCGGCGTTCAAATGATTCTTCAATACCAGTAATATTCTTATAAATGTCAACCAGTTGCTGAGCTGTTTGTGTGTTCATGAAATAGCCTGGTGCACCAGCATAATAGGTTGAAGGATAGCTGTTCTTTTTATATTCCAATGAAGTGAAGAAGAACAATTTGTCCTAATGATAGGACCACCAAAGGTGAAGCCGTAAGTTTTGGTGCTTTCATCAGAAAGCTTTTTGTGTTTTCTTGTAGACTTGGCTATAACGACCATAAAGGTTTTCATCAGTATAGTATGTGAAGGCTGTACCTGTGAATTTATTTGTACCTGACTTTGTAATAGCATTGATAGCACCACCTGTGAAACCACTTTGACGAACATCGAAAGGTGAAACCGCAACTTGGATTTGCTCGATAGCATCCATTGAAATTGGATTTGCACCAGTCTGACCACCATTTGTACCAGATGAAGTTAGACCGAACACATCGTTGCTGACCATACCATCAATTTGGAAAGAATTGTAACGGTTGTTGGTTCCAGCGATAGAGATACCTCCAAACTTGTTGTTATTTACAAGAGGAGATAGTTTAGCAACATCATAGACATTACGATCTACGGTTGGTGCATTCTCAATCATTTGCTTAGAGAAGTTAGAAGCAGCACCATTTCCACCATGTCCTGCGCGTCCGGTTACGGTTACTTCGGTCAAGGTTTTAGCATCTTCTTTCATGTCTGCATTGATAACGGTGGGTTCACCCAATGCTAAGAAAAATGTTTGTGCGGTTGTCATCCTTAAAGCCGATATATGAAATCGTAACTTTGTAAGGACCACCGACACGCATACCTTGAATGGTGTAACGTCCATCGGTGTTGGTAACAGCATTATAGGTTGTTCCTGATGGAACGTGAACGGCGGTCACGGTTGCTCCGATGACGGTTTCACCGCCTGCGACAACTTTTCCATTAATGCTTGATGTGGTTACCTGCGCCATGAGGGATGTTGTAAAAAAACAACATAAGCGCCATTAATAAATGCAATTTTTGCATGACTGTTAACTGAAATTTAATGAATAATTTGAGGGATAAACCCAGTTAATATTTAGATGATGCAAAATTAGTTAAATATTGCCAAAGTTGTATAGATATCGTGTTAAAATTTTTAATTAATGTTGAATTTAATTCTAAATCACTCTATTATTTCCTTAAAAACAGCATTGATGTTCTTTATTTTGCGCCTTTTTTTCTTACTTCTAAACATGTCATTGAGCTTTCAATGAATTCTTACGCTGAAATCATTTTGTGTGGATTTAGTTTGTTAATCCTAATTGTCTATGATAAAAAGGTAGGCTTGGAGTTTCAGTTGGTGGTAAAGATTATTTTCTATATGGATTAAATCTTTTTTTCTTTTCGAGCTTTATTTTTCCAATAGTCTGACGATTTCCGTATATCCCTAATCTTCGTGCAAGAGCAAGTGGTGTGAGTCCTTCTTCACCTTTCACATTTTTTCTTGCACCATGTTTTAATAGTAATTCAACCATGGCTTTATTCCGGTTTTCAACTGCTATGATGATAGGGTAGCTTGTATAGTCGGCGCCAAGGTTTCCCATTCCGTCAGCTTTAGCCCCACTGCTCAGTAATAATGCTGTTATCGGAAGATTATTTCCCAAGACAACTAAAGACTAATGGGCATCCGCCTTCTTCGGTGTAGGGCTGGTTTACTTTTGCACCTTTAGAAATGAAATATTTTGTCAAGGCGTAGTCGCCATTATCAATCGCCATACAGAGTGCATCGTAAATGTATATATCATCAGAATATGCATAGTCGATGTTTGCCTTCTGTGCAATGAGCTTTTCAATTGCCGCCTTGTTTTTGTATAGACATGCATAGCCAAGTAAGGTGTAAGATGTTGATTCGTCTTTCCTTATCAGCGAATCAATATTTTTTTAATATGCTTGAGCTGTGCATCAAGCTCCGAAAGATTGTTTGCCTTTATAGCTGCTATCGCTAAATTATAATGATTTTGCTTTGCTACATTCTTTTGACTATATGCTGACATCAATACCAAGAGTAAAAAAGCAAGTATAAGTGTTAGTTTCTTATTCATCGTAAGTGTTTTTTAGTTTCTCACTATTTGCAACATTGTTATAAACTTTGTTACAGAGCGCTTTATATCCTTCTAAATTGAAATAATTTTTATCGGCGATATAATCTCTGAATGCTGTGTCGTTATAAAGGGCTTCTCCAAGGAGATCGGTTTCTTCAACGCCAAATTTTTTTGCAAAAATCTATACTGATAATAACATAGGTATGCCGCAACTTTATAGCGTTCTTCCTTATTAAATTCTTTTTGCCCAATCAGGCGTATCTTCTTCGTCTTCATGCAACATATATTTTATATAGGTATTCATGAGCGAACTGATTTTGATATTTTCTACTTTTACAGGCAGTTTCAAAACACTTTTCAGCAGTCCTTCTCTGATTTCTACATGTGGCCATTTTGTCTTTTTCTTGATGGCGAAGGTCTCATCGAGGATGTGTGATTTCGCCACAGTGGCATATTCCATTACCATCCATTCAAGCAGTAACCTATTAATCTCCTCGTTTTTGTCATAACCATACTTTTGTAATAGGTTGGTAAGAAATCCCCATTCATTTTTTTTCAGCCACGCAAATGCTTTCTTGCTATCATGAAAAATAAATTCATTTTCATAATATGGTTCTTTGCGACTGAGGTCATAATAGAGTTTTCCCGTCTTAAACAATCTCACATCATAGTCTTCTTCAAAGATATCGGGTAGTCCTTTAATATCTACAACTTCATGAATAGTAGGGTGGGGAAAGATGTAGTTATAATTCGGCACATAGATAGTTTTATTCCAGAAATAGCTTGGTTTCTCATAGGAAGCAGAAATCATTGCATTGGTTTGCTTTCTTCGTTCGGTAGGATTTCCATTCTTAAAGATATAAGTTCGAAAGCCTTGTTCGGCTAAGGCATTGTTGTTTTGAGAAATATCCACGCCATAGTATTTCAGAATAGCCTTACGGGCTGTCTCGTTGTCCACAGCTCTGTATCCATGCTTTTTCAAAGCTTCGTAGATAAGTTCAATGGCAATATCCGTATATTCAACTTGATGTTTACTTGGCATAATCTCAATACCATCCATACCTACATCCGAAAGTTCTTCATAAAATGCTCGGATTTGCTTGTCATATACTTTCAACAAATCCTTTTCTGTATGAACTTTTTGTATCGTTAACTTTTCGCCTCATCTGTCTTTTTTTATGTTGCTTTGTTGCAGCTACTTGCAAAAACTTAAGGATAGCAATGCAAGTAAAACGTATTTGATAATGTTTCTTTTTTCATTCGTCTTGGTGTGTTCTTATTTTTACCTCGGTGTCATAATCATCATATACTTTGTAGCATAGTGCTTCAAAACCAGGAAGATTAAAATAATGCTGGTCAACAATATACTTGTAGAATGCATTATTGTAATAGAGTGCATGCCCAAGAAGTGAGGTGTCAGTAAAGCCATTTTTCTTGCTGATTTTATAGAGATAATAGCACAAATAGGCTGCAACTTTATAGCGTTCTTTCTTTGTGAATTCAGTCATCCACATGGGGAGTTTCTGTTCTTCTTCATTCAGCAGATAGTCGATATAGTCATTGAAGAGAATTTCCCACTCCTTGTTTTCTTCTGTTGCAGGCTGTTTCAGAATGCTTTTCAGCAATCCTTCTCTGATTTCCACTTTCGGATGCTTCGTCTTTTTCTTGCAGGCAACAGTATTGTCAAGCATCCAAGGCCCACCTACAGGCGTATATCCTTTCAGCATGTCGGCCATCACCAACTTGTTGATTTCTTCGTTCTTGTCATATCCGTAGTCACGCAGCAGATTGATAAGAAACTCTGTATCATTCTTCTTCAGCCATGAAAAAAAGCCGCTTTGCTGTCATGAAAGATAAAATTATTTTCGTTGAAGAATATGCTGTCATTGAAGTTAAAAATAGAGTTCTCCATGCCTTATCGTCTTTCTGTCACTTTTCATCTATGGTTTCATCAGGTAGTCCCTTGATGTTTACTGCCATGTCTATTGTGGGGAAGTTGCAATGTAGTTATAATTTGGCACATAGATGAGTCTGTTCCAGAAATAGCTTTGTTTTTCGAAGCTATGCTCGTCCATTGCTTTCTCTTGTTTGGCACGTTCTGCTGCATTACTGTTCTTGAAGATATACGTTCTGAAGTTTCTCGTCACTTGAATGTCATTGCTTTGCGTTACATCCACACCGAAATATTTCATGATGGCTTTTCGGGCAGTCTCGTTATCCACGGGTTTATAGCCTTTCCTTCGTATGGCTTCATCAATCAGTTCAACAGCAATGTCGGTATATTCCACTTGTGCTTTGTGCGACATGGATAGAATGCCGCCGTCTGATATTTCTGTCAAGTTAAGATAATAGGCTCTGATTTGCTTGTCATACACTTTCAGTAAATCTCTTTTTGCATGCACTATCGTGTCGTTGGCATTCACCGACTCTTTTTTTCTTAGATTGCTTTCCACAACTCAAAAAGTCCAATGAGCAGTGATGCAAACAAAAAAATATTTAATATTGATTTTCATCTCTCTGTATGGTTTCTTATTTTAATTTTTGGTGTTATCATCATCATAGGTTTTATTGCATAGGTTCTTAAACTTCTCATGCGCCTTTTGTACAACTGCTCGTAAGCATAATGAGTTGAAGAAGCATGAGTAAACTTGTGAGACATTTTCGTATCATTCTTGTGTTCCATGTGGAATTTCTAAGTTAAGTAAATCTTCATTTGCATACAAAAAAATAAAGATTGTATGGTAATCTTGCAAATAATTTTCTTGTTTTTCGTGCTTCTGAACGTTTCAGAAAGGCCAAATGGAGGTTTTTCATGCTTCTGAACGTTTCAGAAAGACCAAATGGAGGTTTTTCATGCTTCTGAACGTTTCAGAAATGCCAAATAGAGATTTTTCATGCTTCTGAACATTTCAGAAAGGCCAAATGGAGATTTTTCATGCTTCTGAACGTTTCAGAAAGGCCAAATGGAGGATTTTTCATGCTTCTGAACGTTTCAGAAAAGGCCAAATAGAAAGTTTTTCATGCTTCTGAACATTTCAGAAAGAGCAAATGGAGTTTTTCATGCTTCTGAACGATTTCAGAAAGAGCAAATGGAGAAAAATAATCGCTTCTGTCAACGACATAAGCGTGAAAAAGAGAAAATAGTCGTTTCTGTCAACGACATAAGCGCAAAAAAAGAGAAAAATAATCGTTTCTGTCAACGACATAAGCGCGAAAAAGAGAAAAATAAGTGTTTCTGTCAACGACATAAGCGTGAAAAAAAGAGAAAAATAAGTGTTTCTGTCAACGACATAAGCATGAAAAAAGAGAAAATAAGTGTTTCTGTCAACGACATAAGCATGGAAAAAGTAGATTTCTAGGTGCTTCTGAGCGACGCAGAAAGAGCGAAAAATGGAGATTTTTGGTGCTTAAGCGTGAGCGACTGCAGAAAGACGCGATGGAGATTTTTTTCGTGCTTCTGAGCGAGCGCAGAAAGGCGAAAATGAGAGTTTTTCGTGCTCTGAGCGAGCGCGGAAAGACGAAAATGGAGATTTTTCGTGCTCTGAGCGTGACGCAGAAAGACCAAATAGAGATTTTTCGTGCTTCTGAGCGTGACGCAGAAAGACCAAATAGAGTTTATATCAGTGCTTTCTGAGCGACTCAGAAACACAAAAGAGGAGTTTCTGAATGTCTTTTTCTATCTTTTTGCTTTTTAAATAGAAGAAATGCCATGTTAATCACACGGCATTTCTTTTTCTGAAATAAAACCAATTTGTTTCAAATAGGTTTTGAAGTCTTAATCGAAGTCAATTGATAGGGAAGTAGAGGTTAGTCTAAGCTGTATGTATGTACGCTGACTCCTTGGGCCGACGGCAGATAGTTGATGCCCCACCAACACATCTGTAGTAGACAGAAACAGACAATAAGCATGACGAGGGCGGGTTTGGGGCGCATGGGTTTATACTGACGATAGTGAATATAAACCAAATAAGACAGCCATGTGATGGCAGCCCATGTCTCTTTGGGGTCCCAACTCCAATAGTGTCCCCATGCTTCCTTGGCCCAAAGCGCACCCATGAGCATGCCCAGTGTGACAAATGACATGCCTACATAAACAAGATTGTCGGTGATGTCGAGCTCTTGAGCTGTTGCTGCCGTTTTCTTGATGAATAGCAGATATACTGCCATTACCATGGCTGCACCGAGCATGGCATAGGCCATCATATAGACGATGACGTGGGGGGCAAACCACGGACTTTGCAGTGCTGGCATGAGTGTCTTGGAGTGAATCTCGGGTTTGAAGAGATTGATGCACACAAAGACTGTGGCTAATAAGGTGCTGAATGATAATATCCATCTGTAGTGCCAGCGACTGTAGACGATGATACCTGCCAATGGAAGGAAAAAACTATACCAGAGTCGGGTTTCGCCCATCGTGCGAAGGGGTGGACGCTCAAGCGTTATCCACATTAATAATATATAGGAGAAGAAGACTGCAAGACCTAAGCTCGTAAAGACAAAGGTCAGTGTTTTCTTTTCTTTCCATGAAGCAATCGCACCGATAATCCAGCAAACGACAGAAATAATTGCAAATATGATGAAATAATTCCAAGTCATGATTTAGTTTTCTTTTTTCTTACTTGCGGTGAGGAACATTCCTATCGCACCGATGATTAACAAATAGATTCCTACATAAACAACGCTGAGCCATGGGTCGCGCACCAACTCAAACACACTGACATTGCTCCATTTTCCCATTTGCTCATTGTAGCTGAGTTGATAAATCTTCCAGCCATTAACCTTGAAGGGCTTATTAACTTCAATTTCTGTCAGGATGTTTTTCCCGTCTTGTGTATAGATGTTTACTTTTGAAGCAAAACGTTTGGGTTCGCGACTTGCCATGACGAGTGATTTGCCGTCACCGAGCTTCAATGTTTCTAATGGAAATTGATAACTTCCGCAAGTAACCCAGCCTTCTTTTGCGGTCTTTTCCCTTTTGTGGCAGTTATAGACAATGCACAAGCTGAGCCTGCCATGCTGCTTTGGATGTATCCTCCAGTTTTGATGGCCATACCAAGTGAGTCCATGCGTAACATGCCTTTCATCTGCATTGGCATATTCTTGATCATACCTGCCAGCTGCTTAGGAATGGCATCTTCTATCTTTTTATTCACGTTGATATGCCAGCCAGCAATATTTCCTTGCTTAAAGTTGTCGTCGATGAGCAATACTTCAGGCTTCTTGTAGGGGATGGGACGCCCCGTTTTGTCAATAACCATCAGCTTTGGAGGGTATTCATCAATGGTGAATTGATTGAGTTGGATGGCAATCGGTAGTTCATGCACATTGTTGAGTGCATCGAGTCCGCGCCATTCAGGTTGCCCCTTTTCGCAATACATTTTTAGTCTTTGCATGTCTGCACAACCGAGTGTGGCGGTGGTTAGAACGATAAATAAGCCCAAATGACTTGTAATCACGGGAAGTCTGCGCCATGAAAAAGTGTGCGAGTTGATGAACTGCGGTTTCTCCGACAATCATTGTCATCCAAAAAAATAAACAAGGATGAATGGCCAGAAGTTTCAACATCTTGCTAAGTCCGATGAAGTCGGCAGCAGGCTGTTCGGCTGGTACTTGGCGCGAAAAGTCCCATGATGATGGTTAGCAAAGCAGATGCAGCAATAGCTGGAATTGCCGCTTGCATGGTCATCATGAAACGGAAAAAAAGTAGACTTTTTCCTTAGCAAGTAGAATAGAATAAGCGCAATGATAAGTACGATAAGCGTTATTCCGTTTGCTGGCCAAAGAAATAAAAACCCAGTCTAATGGGCCCAATAGAGAATTGAAGAAGTAATCCAACCAGTAATAAACCGGCAACGATAGCTACTCCTCTTTTTAAGTTCCAAGGTTTATTCCACATAATTATATATTAAGAAAAGAGGCACCGGAGAAATCTCCGATGCTCCCTTGTAGTGTTATTTAAAGTAAGATTTTACATGGGCTGTGTGATGAACAGCTTATTTTTGCGAGCCGATTCAATCCATTTCGGTACAATGGTGTCGAGGAAGTCTTTCTTTTGTGACTTTAACTTCTTCATGTCGAGACCAATATACTTTGCAGCTTTTTCACGAGTTGAAATGTCTGGAAGAGGTATCTGCCCCGTGAATCCATGCTTTGCAGCAACACGTTGTGCTTGTAATTGAGCATCTTTAGCATACATCATCGAATAGCCGAGCAAACGTTCAACTTCTTGTGGGTGCGTGGAATGCAGCTCCGTGACTTGCCAATGAATAATCCCAACGCCACTGGCTCTTGCGGATATCACTCAAACATTGCTTTCATTTCAGCTTCTGTAGCACCCTTGTCCCATGCGAACTTAGCATAGATGTGTGCGTTGGCTAATTCTCTGTTCACCTTCAAAGCGAAGTCATAAACTTTCTTTTGTCGGTCATAAACATTCTGACGGAGTGTTTCTGCAGACTGTCTGTGGCATGTCTGACAAGTGCGATCGATGTGTGCAAGCGGACTCATGATGTGGTGATCAGTATATTTTACGCCACCTTCTGAAATGTAAGGCATGTGACAATCTGCGCATGAAAGACCGCGTTGTCCGTGTATGCCCTGTTTGAACATCTCATAACCTGGGTGTTGAGCTTTCAGAATCTTAGCACGAGAGAGTGGGTGAACGTAATCATAGAAGCCGATGCTGTCATAGTATTCTTCAGCTGCTTCGCATGTAAGTCCCTTCTCTTGTGGGAAGTGAAGATAGTTCCCATTGTCTTTTTCAAAATAGTATTCTGTATGGCATTGTGCGCAAACCAGACTCCTCATTTCTTGATGACTGGCTTTCTTGACATCTTTACCTACGCGTGCCCATGCTTCGTAAAGAGCAGGACGAGCTGGTTTAAGATCCATTGTGCGTGCATCGTGACAGTCTGAACATCCCACAGTGTTCATGACTTGGTTTTCCCCAATCGCTCCATTTTGCAGCATAGAAAGCGTTCTTTCCTTTCTCGCGCATGAGGCGTGGTACATCAGGACCTTTACAAGTCCAACAAGTTCCAGGTTGCATGTCTCCCTGACCATCAACACCTGGTGAACCTGTTCGAAGGATTTTTTTCTTAAATCTTCGATACAGTGACGATAGCCACGAGGGCTGTTATAGTCTCTTGAGAACGCATAACCATCCCAGATAACAACGATTTCTGGACATTTATCCAAAATACTTTTCTCTTGTGAACCATTGTATTTACTCTCGAAGGTTGTGTCTTCTGTCATGGCCCATGTTTGATATTCGCGTGGAAAAATCCTCAGCGAATTTCTCGTTCTGAGCTACGATAGAGTCGGTCATTGGCACGCGACGATTGTTGAAAACGCTGGCAACTTCTGCTCTTCTTTCTAATAATGAAGAACACAGAAGGCCCAAAATGAACACTAACAACCATTGCTCCTCCAAAGAGTAGCCAACCTTGCCATTTCTTAAGTTGTTTTGCCATAGTTATTGAATTTATTAATTTATTCGAAGACTGTTGTTGATATTATAGATTAATTTCATTATTTGTTTTTCGGTTGGTCCCATGTAAGGATCATGTCCTAATAGCTTCTGTAGCCAAGCAGGAACAGGATCTGGTGGCATAGGTTCAACGAATTCGGCTCCAGGAGTAGATGAAAGCGAGTTCATTCCCATGTGTGGAACGTTACGATGGCAGTCCCAACAAGCCTTTGCCTTCGCCTCGTTTTGCTTCCATATAGTCGATTCGTCCGGTCTTAACAAATTCTTGATTGAGTTGTTTATGACAGCGAATGCAGTTGTCCATGATAACTTCTGCTGAAGCATCTTCAGCTTCAATGGCTTGTCGTTCGCTGTGTGTAACAAAGTAAGCTACATGTTTCATACCATCTTTTCCTTTGAAAAAATAGTGAGAAAAGATGTTGTTGTTGGGCACATGACAATCATTACAGGTAACATCTCTGCCGTGAGATGAGTGCGACCATGTCGCATAATAAGGCGACATAATATGACAATTGATGCAGGCAGCAGGATCATCTCCAACGATGTAGGTTTGCATTCGAAGAAGATACATGAACAAAACTACTAAGCCAAAAGCGATGCCACATAATGAGGTTAAGATAATCTTTTTGTCTATAAGATAGGCTATTGACAAACGATTTCCATCCATTTTTCAAATAGGTATAGGTTAGTCGCTTCATAGAGTAATCGTTGATTAATGTCACAAATTTAAGATTTTTGTGTATTAATCAAGTCAAAGATTCGGGAAAAATTATCCTCATTTATGGGGATAAAATGAAAAATCACAAAAATATAATCTGTAGTTGATTTTTTTGTCAACTACAGATTACATTTTGTTATACGCGTTGTTGAATTTGTTTTAATTTCAACATGTCTGACGGAACGGCACTTTGTATAGCGTCAACCAATAGTTTTCGAATCTTATGCCGCACGAAATCTTTGGTATTTATAATGACAATATCGCGCGTTGGTATAGGGATAGCAAAAGGCCGTACAAGTTCTTTCTGGCTGTCAGCCAATTGGAGTATGGCGAGCTCAGGGAATGAAAGTCATGCCTTTTCCGTTTTTCAACGATGCGCATGAAAGTTTCAATACTGCCCAAAGAATAAGCTTTCTGACTTTGTTTTGCTTCCTTTAATTGACAGAATTTCACAAGTTGGTCTCTGAAACAATGGCCTTCATCAAGCATCCAAAGATATTCCCCTTTGAGGTCTGTTGTATGTATCACCTTATTTATATATAGGGGTCGTCTTTTGCAACATATCCAAAGAACTGCTCAAAGTATAGATGTGTGGTTTCAAAAATCTCCCATTCCATCAAGTTCTGCCAATATGCCTACGTCGATATCTCCATGCTCCAATGCTTTCTTTATTTCGTGGGTTTGCATCTCTCGAATACGAATGTCCAACTCAGGATAGTGCTGTAGCAGTTGTGGAAAAAAGCGTGGAATGAGATAAGGTGCAATCGTTGGCAGGATGCCTACGTGGAAAATTCCCCGTAAAGTGTTCTTTTCTTCGTCAACAGATTCCTTTAGAAGTTTTTGCATGTTGCAGGATTTCTAAACTCTGATTGATGATATGTTGTCCAATGACTGTAGGCAAGATGGGTTGTCGTTTGCGGTCAAAGATCTTCACACCAAGTTCATCTTCAAGTTTCTGAATCATTGAACTCAGTGTTGGTTGAGTCACTTTGCAGGCCTCTGCAGCCTTAGCGAAATGCTTATGTCGGTATACTGCGATGATATACTCTAATTGTTGAAGAGTCATATTTTTTTAGGTTTTGGTACACTATTTCATGCAAAGATAATTTATTTTTTTCATAATCATCAAACTTTTTATTTGCTGTTGTCAATAAAAAAATCTTTTTCTTTATGCGCTTTTATAGACTCTTATAGTGATGCGTTATAAATAAAAAAACTAATTGAAAGATAGATATTTTCTATTGATTAATTAACTTGATTTCTTGTTTCTTATGAAAAATAAGCACTAACTTTGCAAACAGGATAATTGGTAATATTAAACAAAAAAACATTATGAAAAAGATTTGTTTGTAGCGTTTGTGGCTACATTTATGAAGGAACAGAAGCACCAGAAGAGTGCCCAGTATGCCATGCTAAAGGTAAATTCCAGGAGTTTACAACAGCACAATTAAAAAGGTACTAAGACCGAACAGAACTTGAAAAACTGCTTTCGCAGGTGAAAGTCAAGCTCACACAAAATACCTTTACTATGCTTCTAAAGCAAAGAAAGAAGGTTATGAGCAGATAGGGTGGTTTGTTCGAGGAAACAGCTCTCAACGAGCGTGAACACGCAAAAAAATGTGGTTTAAGTTCTTGCATGAAGGCGGTATTCCTACTACGACAACTAACCTTGCTGACGCTGCTGCTGGTGAAAACTATGAGTGGACTGACATGTATGCTCAAATGGCTAAAGAGGCTATGGAAGAAGGTTTTACTGGTATTGCCGCTAAGTTCCGTGCTGTAGGTCAAGTTGAGAAGCATCATGAAGAGCGTTATCGCAAGTTGTTAAAGAACATCGAAGACGGTGTTGTTTTCTCTCGCGATGGAGATTGTATCTGGCAATGCCGCAACTGTGGCTATATCGTTATCGGTAAGAAAGCACCTGAGATTTGCCCTGTTTGCAATCATCCTCAGAGCTTCTTCCAGATTGAGGCAACAAATTATTAATTTGATTGATTTTTAAGTTAAGATAGAGAAGTCGGGCAGCAATGCTCGACTTCTTTTTGCTTTTTAGGAGTTAAAAGGTAGATAAAAATACAAGGAAGTGTTCTATCGAAGAGTTTCTTGTTGCTTATAAAAGAAATAGATTTTAATTTTCATCTTATTGAGATGGTTTTCAACATGATAACGATTAGGGCCCAAAGATAAATCATATCTGCATTCATAAGAGAATTATACTCTTTTATCAGAAAGCTATCAAATTATACGGCAATCTCTATCATTTTATAGCATAAAGTCATTCATATTACCATGTCGTTTGGCTCTTTTTAATTTCCTCAATTTTTATGCTATAATTATCAATTCCATTTTACTTCATTTCACCTATTTATATTAAAGGCATCCTGAGTAACCGCTTTTTAGGTTGGCTGTTGGTTCTTTTTTTAGTTGTTGGTTCTTTTTTTGATTATTCCTACCTGGCCATGTAACTTAGTGGTGATGTAGATGAGAGTGTTTATTTTTCAATATTTTATATATTGATGTTTGGTTTACATTCATATAATCTTAATTTTGCCACCTCTATATTACATTTTTTTGCTAAAAAGAGTATGATAAGTCTAATATTATTGTTAACTTTGCAGCGCTTTTAAGTGGATTAGCTCTCCACTGTAAATGGAGCAAATAATTAATAACGTTATAAAATTTATGTATTTTACTTTATTCGTTACCGTTTTGATAACGGCTGTGGTTTTTGGTAGTGGCAGCTTATGTCATAGCAAAGCTTATCGGTCCGCGTTCATACAATCCGGTAAAGGGTGAGCCTTTCGAATGTGGTATTCCAACGCATGGTAGCTCCTGGCTTCCTATGCATGTGGGATATTATTTGTTTGCCATCCTTTTCTTGGTGTTTGATATTGAGACCGTGTTCCTCTATCCATGGGCTGTGGTTGTTAAGCAATTTGGTTCATTAGCCTTGATAAGCATTGGCTTCTTCTTGGTTGTTTTAGTTTTAGGCCTTGCCTATGCATGGCGGAAAGGAGCATTGGAATGGAAGTAAGAAAACCACACATCAAGAGTATTCCTTATGATGAATTTAAGGATAATGACACTCTTGAGAAGATTACGAAAGAGCTGAATGAAGGTGGTGTCAATGTAATTGTTGGTTCATTAGACCAGGCAATCAACTGGGGACGTAGCAATTCACTTTGGTCTCTGACGTTTGGTACGTCATGTTGTGGTATTGAGTTTATGGCCGTTGGTTGTGCTCGATACGACTTTTCTCGTTTCGGTTTTCGAGGTAACTCGTAACTCTCCGCGTCAAGCAGACTTGATTATGTGTGCTGGAACGATAACAAACAAGATGGCTCCCTGTGTTCAAACGACTTTATGATGAGATTGCTGAACCAAAGTATGTTGTCGCTGTTGGTGGGTGCACTATTAGTGGTGGACCATTCAAGAAGAGCTATAACGTAGTGCGAGGCATTGATGAACTTGTTCCGGTTGATGTTTACATTCCGGGTTGTCCTCCTCGTCCTGAGGCTATTCTCTATGGAATGATGCAGTTGCAACGTAAAGTTAAGATTGAGAAGTTCTTTGGTGGAGCTAATCATAAGATGACAAAAGAAGAGCGAGAGCTTTCGATGTCGAAGGGAGGTTTGCATGGACTGAGTAACGAAGCCATTGTTGCGACAGAGAAACTCGGCAAACCAGCTCCGATTATAGTTACTGATGTGCCAGCTGATTTTGATCCAGAAAAAGGTCTAACAGATTAATAAGGTAAAAGAAGATGAAATTAAATAACATAGAACTTCAATTCGATAACTTTGCCGCAGAGATGGCAAAGTTGAAGAACGAAAAGCATTTCGACTATCTTGTTACCATTATTGGTGAAGACTTTGGCGAAGAAGGTTTGGGTTGTATCTATATTCTTGAGAATACAGAAAGCCATGAACGTTGCTCTGTTCGAACGATTGCAAAAGCAGATAGGAGAAGAGTATGTGATTCCAACTGTAATCAATTTGTGGAATGCGGCTAATCTCCTTGAACGTGAAGTGTTTGACTTTTTGGGCATAAAGTTCCTGGGACACCCCGACATGCGTCGTTTGTTTATGCGTAATGACTTTAAGGGATATCCGCTGAGAAAGGATTTTGATGCGAGTCCTGAAGCCAATCCTTTCCCTACAACCGATGAGCCTGAGAGTGATTTCACAACAGAATGGAATCTTGATAAGAACGGAAACTTAGTTGCTACGCAGCATCGTATGTTTGATGAAGATGACTTCATCGTGAACTTAGGACCTAATCACCCAAGTATGCATGGTGTACTTCGTTTGCAAACTGTTCTTGATGGCGAGGTTGTTAAACACATTTATCCTCACTTAGGCTATATCCATCGTGGTATGGAGAAGATGTGTGAGAGTATGACTTACCCTCAAACTTTAGCCTTTACTGACCGCTTGAAATTACCTTTGTGCAATGATGCATCGCCATGCTTTGGTTGGCGTTATTGAAGAAGGTATGGGGATTGAACTCTCAGAGCGTATTCAGTATATCCGCACAATCATGGATGAATTGCAGCGTATTAACAACCACTTGCTGTTCCTTGGTACGTGTGCACAAGACTTAAGTGCATTGACTGCATTCCTATATTGCATGCGAGACCGTGAGCATGTGCTGAATGTTATGGAAGAAACCACGGGTGGTCGCCTGATACAAAACTACTATCGAATTGGTGGTTTGCAGGATGATATCGATCCAAACTTTGTCCAAAACACGAAGACGCTTTGCAAATATCTGCGTCCTATGGTTCAAGAATATTTGGATGTATTTGGAGATAACGTCATCACACATCAGCGTCTTGAAGGTGTAGGGCCAATGAATCTTGAGGATTGTATTAATTATGCTGTAACAGGTCCAGCCGGACGTGCTGCTGGTTGGCATAATGATGTGCGCAAGAATCATCCTTATGCAATGTATGGAAAGGTTGATTTTGAAGACATAACCTTAACCGGTGCTGACTCAATGGCACGATATATGGTTCATATTCAAGAGATTTATCAGAGTCTAAACATTATAGAACAGTTGATAGATAATATCCCTGAAGGTGAATTCTATATCAAACAAAAGCCAATAATAAAAGTTCCTGAAGGACAATGGTACTTCTCTGTAGAAGGTGGAGCTGGTGAGTTTGGTGTATATCTTGATTCACGTGGCGACAAGAGTCCGTATCGATTGAAGATGCGTCCAATGGGACTGACCCTTACAGGCGCTTTCGACAAGATGCTGAAAGGACAGAAATTGGCCGACCTTGTGGCTACAGGTGCAGCAATAGATTTCGTTATACCCGATATTGATAGATAATTATGTTTGATTTTAGTATAGTAACAACTTGGATTGACAGTCTTCTTCGTGAGACTCTAAACTTAGGAGATTTCTGGTCAATTTTAATAGAGTGCATACTGGTAGGTGTCTGTATACTTACTGCCTATGCGCTGATTGCTATCGTGTTGATATTCATGGAACGTAAGGTTTGTGCTTACTTCCAATGTCGTCTCGGCCCGATGCGTGTTGGTCCTTGGGGTATCTTCCAGGTGTTTGCTGATGTTTTGAAGATGCTTATCAAGGAAATTTTTGCAGTAGATAAGGCAGATAAACTGCTTTATTATATTGCACCTTTCCTTGTTATTATTGCTTCTGTAGGAACATTCTCCTTCCTTCCATGGAATAAAGGTGCTGCAGTACTTGATTTTAACGTAGGCGTTTTCTTAATAACTAGCTATTTCAAGCATTGGTGTGCTGGGCATTTTCATTGCAGGATGGGGTAGTAATAACAAATATTCTGTTGTAAGTGCGATGCGTGGTGCTGTTCAAATGATTTCCTACGAAATATCTTTGGGATTATGTTTGATTAGCGCTGTTATCCTCACTGGTACGATGCAGGTCAGTGGTATTGTAGAAGCACAGCACGGAGCATGGCTCATTTTCCAGAGTCCTTTTACGTGGTTAGCTTTCCTTGTGTTCCTTATTGCGGGTAATGCTGAGGCTAATCGTGGTCCATTTGACTTGGCTGAGGCAGAGAGTGAGCTGACTGCAGGTTATCATACCGAGTATTCGGGTATGGGATTTGGCTTCTATTATTTGGCTGAATATTTGAATCTGTTTGTGATTTCAGGTATTGCAGCTACCGTTTTCTTAGGTGGTTGGATGCCTCTTCACGTTTCAGGACTCGATGGTTTTAATGCCATAATGGATTTTATTCCAGGCATCGTTTGGTTCTTTGCAAAGACATTTGCTATTGTTTGGATTCTAATGTGGATTAGATGGACTTTCCCTCGTCTTCGTGTAGATCAGATTTTGGCTTTGGAATGGAAATATCTCATGCCATTCATGCTTGTTATTCTTACTTTGACAACCATTTGGGTTGCCTTGGTTTAATGCTTTCATGAAATGATTAAAGAATTTAGTTAAAATGGAAAAATAACAAATCGTATTTCGGTGAAATTGGTGCTGCACTGAAGACTTTGGGTACAGGCCTGAAGGTGACGATGAAGGAATACTTCACGCCAAAGACCACAGAGCAGTATCCCGAGAACCGTAAGACAACGCTTCATGTCTCAAAGCGTCACCGTGGACGTCTTGTTTTCAAGCGTAATGAGGATGAGAGCTATAAATGTGTAGCTTGTCTTATGTGTGAAAAGGCTTGTCCTAATGGCACCATTCAGATTACATCACACATGGCTGAAGACCCAGAAACTGGGCGTAAGAAAAGGCAGCTTGACGACTACCATTATGATCTTGGTGACTGCATGTTTTGCCAATTGTGCGTCAACGCTTGTAATTTCGATGCCATAAAGTTTCGTGAATGATTTCGAGAACTCAGTCTTCGACAAAGACAAGTTGGTGTATCATCTTGACAAAGAGGTATATAAAGGTGGTAGTCTTCCTGGACTTATAGATGGAGGATCACCTTTAACAATCGGTAAGTTTAACACAAAAACCAAGTAGAAAAGATTATGGCAAATTTAATTATGTTTTGCATTCTTGCTGTAATCATTCTTGGTTCAGCAATCGTGTGCGTTACTACTAAACGTATTATGCGAGCAGCAACTTTCTTGCTTTGCGTGTTGTTTGGTGTAGCTGGTATTTATTTTATTCTTGATTATACATTCTTAGGTGCAGCACAGATATCTGTTTATGCTGGAGGTATTACAGTTTTGTATGTCTTTTGTCATCCAGCTTGTATCTAAGCGTACGTTACAAGGTCTTGTAGAGCGGTTTAAAGGAAAACGTGTTTTCAGCGGTGTTCTCTTGTGTGTCGCTGGACTTTTAACGGTTGGTTTAGTTCTTATTAAAAATAATTTTTATAATGCTGCTTTGCAAACTACCGATACAGAAGTGCCAATGGCACAGATTGGTACAGCACTTCTCGGAAGTGATAAATATCAATATGTATTGCCTTTTGAGTTTATCTCAGTATTCTTATTGGCATGTATCATTGGCGGTATTATGATTGCAAGGAAGGAGGACAACAAATGAATATCCCTGTAGAATGTTATCTCGTGCTTAGTACGCTATTGTTCTTTATTGGTGTCTTTGGATTTGTAACGCGTCGTAATCTTGTAGCGATGTTAATTTCCATAGAACTTGTATTGAACGCTGTTGATTTGAATTTTGCAGTATTCAATCGTCTCCTTTTCCCCGGACAGCTTGAAGGCTTTTTCTTCACTTTGTTCTCTATTGGAGTCAGTGCGGCAGAAACGGCAGTAGCACTTGCCATCATTATTAATGTTTACCGTAATTACCATAGTGATCAGGTGAACAGTATCGAAAACATGAAATTCTAAAAGAGATGGAATACAGTTATTCATATTTAATACTTCTCCTTCCTTTCCTAAGTTTTTTGGTTTTAGGACTCTTAGGCATGAAGATGAAGAAGCAGGTAGCTGGCCTTATCGGTACAATTATGCTGGGCAGTCTTTTTGCAATGTCTGTCTATACGGCCTATGAATATTTCTTTGTCATTGGGCGTGATGCAACAACAGGCTTGTATCCGACGGTTACAGTATTCAATTTTACATGGTTGAAGTTTACGGATCTGCTTACTTTTAATATAGGTTTCCGCCTGACTCCTATTAGTGTAATGATGTTAATCGTTATTACAACGGTGAGTTTCATGGTGCATATCTATTCTTTTGGCTACATGGCAGAGCGTGATGAGCATTATAAATTTGAAGAATACGAACATGGTTTCCAGCGTTTCTATGCTTATTTATCCCTCTTTACGATGAGCATGTTGGGCTTAGTTGTAGCTACAAACATCTTCCAAATGTATATGTTTTGGGAGCTTGTGGGTGTATGCTCCTACTTGTTAATTGGATTCTATTATCCCAAACATACAGCCGTACATGCCTCGAAGAAGGCTTTCATCGTTACACGTTTTGCAGACTTTATTTCTTTCCTCATCGGTATTTTATTCTTCAGTTTCTATGTAGGTACATTCAATTATGACCTGCATGCTAACCCTGAACTTGTTGGAAAACTTGCAAGTGTAGCTAAAGAATATGCTTGGGTGTTGCCAACAGCATTGTTCTTGATGTTTATCGGTGGTGCTGGTAAGAGTGCAATGTTTCCACTTCATATCTGGTTGCCAGATGCAATGGAGGGTCCAACGCCTGTTTCTGCACTGATTCATGCCGCAACCATGGTTGTTGCAGGTGTTTATCAGGTGGCAAGCCTGTTCCCAATTTGGGTAAAATATGCTCCAGAACAACTTCATTGGGTTGCTTATATTGCAGCATTTACAGCCTTCTATGCAGCTGCTGTTGCTTGTGCTCAACGTGATATTAAACGTGGCTTTGGCATTCTCAACGATCTCACAGATTGCTTATATGCTTGTGGCTTTAGGTGTTTGCTTCGCCATGGATAATCATGAAGGAGGTCTTGGCTATATGGCTAGCATGTTCCATTTGTTTACACATGCCATGTTCAAAGCACTTCTATTCCTTTGTTCAGGTGCAATCATTGTGATTATCGGAAGTAACTTTAAGGAATATATGGGTGGTCTTCACAAATATATGCCTATCACGAACATCTGCTTCCTCATTGGTTGTATTGCTATTAGTGGTGTTTGGCCTTTCGCAGGCTTCTTCTCAAAGGATGAAATTGTTTCAGCTTGTTTTGAATATTCTCCATTCTTAGGTTGGTTTATGACGCTTGTATCAGGTATGACAGCGTTCTATATGTTCCGACTCTATTACGTTATTTTCTGGGGACAAAGCTATTATGAACTTGATCCTGAACATCGTAAGCGTCCAGCAGAAGTTCCTTTCGTAATGTGGGGACCTTTAGTATTCCTTGCTATCATTTCAATTTTTGCAGGATGGATTCCTTTTGGTCACTTTGTTTCAGCTACAGGACAGTCTATGGAAATTCATTTGCAACACTTTGAATTCTCAAGTGTTGCTTGGTTCAGTCTTTTGGCTGCAGCAATTGGAATTGGTTTAGCTACTTGGATGTATCTTCCAAAGCATAATCCTGTTCCTGATTTGTTGGCAAAGAGAATGCCTCGTTTGCACAAAGCAGCGCTTAATCGTTTCTATATTGACGACGCATGGCAGTTCTTTACGCATCAGATTGTGTTCAATTGCTTCTCTAAACCCATCGCTTGGTTTGACCGTCATGTCATTGATGGAACATTTAACTTCATGGCATGGGGTGCTCAAGAAGCAGGCGAAACGATTCGTCCTTGGCAGAGTGGTGATGTCCGTTCGTACGCATCATGGTTCCTTACAGGTACCATTGCATTGACATTGATCTTGCTTTGTATTTTTCAGTTAATGAATCATGAACATGAATAAAGACAAATAAAAAAATGAGTATATTAACATTATTTGTAGTAATTCCGGTCCTGATGCTTATCGGTCTTTGGCTTGCAAAGAACGATAATCAGGTTCGTGGCGTGATGGTTGTTGGTGCAAGTGCATTGCTTGGGCTTTCAATATGGCTCACCATCACTTTCATTCAGATGCGTAATGCAGGCAACACCGATTTGATGTTGTTTACCTATAGTGTGCCTTGGTTTGCACCTCTACACATTGCATACAGCGTTGGCGTTGACGGCATCTCTGTAGTGATGATTCTTCTATCTGCGATTATTGTTTTTACAGGTACATTTGCTTCTTGGCAACTCGAACCAATGAAGAAAGAATATTTCCTATGGTTTGTTTTGTTGAGTATAGGTGTATTTGGATTCTTTATATCGACCGACCTCTTCACGATGTTTATGTTCTACGAAGTTGCATTGATTCCGATGTATCTTCTCATTGGTGTATGGGGAACAGGACCTAAGGAATATGCTGCCATGAAGCTTACCTTGATGTTGATGGGTGGTAGTGCACTCTTGATTATCGGTATACTTGGCATTTACTATTTCAGTGGAGCAACCACAATGAACATCAACGAAATTGCAGCTTTGCATAATATTCCAGTAGCCGTTCAGAAGGTGTTCTATCCGTTCATCTTCATCGGATTTGGTGTTTTGGGTGCGCTTTTCCCATTCCACACATGGTCACCTGATGGTCATGCTTCAGCGCCAACAGCTGTTTCTATGCTCCATGCCGGTGTATTAATGAAACTTGGAGGTTACGGATGTTTCCGCATTGCAATGTATTTGCTTCCTGAAGCTGCAGAGCAACTCTCTTGGATTTTTCTTGATTCTCACCACCTGCTCTGTTGTTTATGGTGCACTCTCTGCTTGTGTTCAGACTGATTTGAAGTATATCAATGCTTATTCTTCAGTTTCTCACTGTGGTATGGTGCTCTTTGCTCTTTGCATGTTGACACAAACAGCCATTACAGGTGCTGTGCTTCAGATGCTTTCTCATGGATTGATGACTGCATTGTTCTTTGCTTGTATCGGTATGATTTATCACCGTGCAGGAACTCGTGACGTGCGTTATCTTGGCGGATTGATGAAGGTTATACCTTTCCTTTCTGTTTCATACGTCGTTGCAGGCCTTGCCAACTTAGGTTTGCCAGGTTTCTCTGGCTTCGTTGCTGAGATGACCATTTTTGTTGGTTCTTTCCAGAAATGGCGATATGTTCCATCGTGTTTTGCACCATCATTGCATGCTCTTCTATTGTTATCACAGCTGTGTATATCCTGCGTGTTGTGGGTAAAATCCTATTCCAAAAGATTGCTAATCCGAAGTTCCTCGAGCTTCATGATGCCACTTGGGATGAGCGTTTTGCCATCGGCGGATTGATTTTCTGCGTGGCAGGACTTGGTATGTTCCCACTCTGGGTAGACAATGTGATTAGTGGTGCAGTTGGTCCAATCATCCAGCATATTCTTGGAACCACGGTAGCAGCCCTGTAATGTAGAACAAAATGATTAAGAATAAAGATTTATTATGAATATAGATTATAGTCAATTTCTAAGCATGATACCCGAGGTGACACTTATGGCACTTCTTGTTATCGTCTTCATTGCAGACTTTTCTACCGCACAGCGTTTTGTCATGCCTAATGGTGATAGCAAAACTTCGTCACCACGCGCATGGTTTTAATCCTTTGGTTTTGTCTCTTGATGGCAGCGCATCTTGTCATCAATATCTTCCCTGTCACTGCATCTACGGCTTTTGGAGGCATGTATTACACAACTCCCGCGATTGGTGTTGTGAAAACGATTCTTGCCTTGGGTGCATTGATTGTCTTGATTCAAAGTCGTGAATGGATTTCACGTCCTGACACACAATTCAAGGAAGGAGAGTTCTATATGCTCGTCATTTCAACCCTTTTGGGTATGAATATGATGGTCAGTGCGAAACCATTTCTTAATGTTCTTCCTTGGTCTTGAGATGGCATCTGTGCCAATGGCTTGCCTTGTAGGGACTTGACAAATACCGCCATCACTCTGCCGAAGCTGCTGCAAAATTCATTTTGACTGCAACCTTCTCAAGTGGTGTGATGCTCTTTGGTATCTCCTTTATCTATGGTGCAATGGGCACGCTCTACTTTGATGACATAGCAGTGAAGATGCAAGCCACACCGCTAACCATTATGGGCATGGTGTTCTTCTTTAGTGGTTTAGGATTTAAGTTATCATTGGTTCCTTTCCATTTCTGGACAGCCGACACCTATCAGGGTGCTCCAACAACCGTTACCGGCTATCTTTCGGTAGTCAGCAAAGGTGCTGCAGCCTTCGCACTCTGTGCAATTCTCATGAAAGGTGTTTGCTCCGATGGTTGAATACTGGCAGTATCTGCTGTTCATTGTTATCGTACTTTCTATCACGATTGCCAACCTCTTTGCATTGCGTCAACGCGACTTAAAGCGCTTTATGGCGTTCAGTTCTATTTCTCAGGCTGGATATATCGTATTAGCAATTGTTGGTAACACAGCTATGAGCTTCACGGCATTAAGTTTCTATGTACTTATTTATGTTGCAGCAAACATGGCAGTATTTGCTGTCATTAGTAGTGTAGAAGAGCATAATCAGGGTAAGGTGAACATGGACGACTATAATGGTCTCTACAAAACCAACCCTCGTTTGGCTTTCTTGATGACGTTGGCCTTATTCTCTTTGGGTGGTATTCCACCATTTGCAGGTATGTTCAGCAAGTTCTTTGTGTTCATGGCTGCAGTAAAGGGAGCTTCAATCAGCACAACCAGTGGCGCACTTGCTTACGCTGTTGTATTCATTGCATTGATTAATACAGTAATCAGTCTTTACTACTATCTGTTGATTGTAAAAGCAATGTACATCAAACACAACGACAGTCCTTTGCCAGCATTCAAGAGTGCTTCAAGTACAAAGCTTGCATTAGCAATTTGCACCACAGGCATTCTGCTCTTTGGCGTGTGCAGCATGGTTTATGGATGGATTAATAGTGCAGCCATAGCATCATTGTAAGGCTGTTTATAGAATTATAACTGACCAAGAAAGCATGGCAACCCCCTTTGCCATGCTTTTTTCGTGCTTATGTCGTTCACAGAAGTGCTTATTTTCTCTTTTTGCGGTTGTGTCCTATAAAAGTGTGTAAGTTTTACAAAATAGTACTTTCCTTTTCTAATATAACGCTCGTCCTCATATCTGCCAAAGTGATAGATAAACTTCTGTTGAGGTCTATCAGTATATCTAAGTGTAAGTTGATCATTATTTAATACATATATACCTTTTAAAAATCTCTATAGAATCTTTGATTGAGTTATAATCATGAAACTCAAAAAGTAGAGTCATTTTTGAAAAATAATTCGTATATCAGCTGCATGTGGTATTATCCAAATACCTTGTAAATACTTGAATGCTGTAGATTTCTCTGTTTTTATGACTCTTACTTGATTTTTTTGTACAATAAACTTCTTGTTAGGTGCTGATGTACAACTTACGGCGATGAAGCCAATTAAAATTAACATTTTCATTCTCATTTCTAGTATACTCCATGATTAAACAATTCAAGCGGATGCAGAAATCCCGACGCAAGGACATCAAATCTTTTTGTCGGGATTTCTTTTTAATAAACTTCAATAGGAAGCCGTGTTACTTCAGCTTCTCCACCGTCAGCCCGCCCGGCTCTCCGGGCTGAATCTTAAACTCCACATCCACGAGTTTGCCGTCCGCGATGCGCACCCAGAAGGGATTGTCCACATCATCGGTCACCATCTTGTAGGCACGTTCCGAGCCTGTGCCGGCAGCAAGGCCCGTGAACTTCATCACGCCCGGCGTGACGTGGGCATCCTGCTCATAGGCGGCGATGAGCGACTCCACTTTGCGAATTTCTTCGGACTTCTTTCCGCCCGATGTCGTGCCTTTGGTGACTTTCATCTGCGCCCGACTCTGATTGTAGGCGGTGTTGGTGTCGTCGATGAGTTTATTGAGCTTCGTGATAAACGTCGTGAGTTCGGCTGCCGGTGCGGCGATGCTGAAAGCAAAGGCCACGGTGGTCATCTCATCGTATTCGTCGTTCATCTTTTTCACGTACAGGCTTGGCTGCACCGAGATTGGCAGCCACCTGCGATGCGGAGCGGCTTTCGAGCAGCGAGGCATAGCGGTCGACGGTCGTCTTCAACTGGTCAACGGCGGGCTGGAGGGCAAGCGTCTGAACGTGCACCTTGAGGTCGGGCTTGGCAAGGTCGGCGAGCAGACCGCGTGCCTGCTGCACCTCCTGCCGCTGCGCCATCTGCTGGATGCCGGCGTATGGCTTTGGTGGCATTGTAGAGCGTGGTGGCAGCAGCTTTCTGTGCGGCAACGGGGCTCTGCTTGGCACTGCGGATGGCCGAAAAGAATGTAGGTTATCAGGGTCGTCGGCCTCCTTGTCCACCGCCACAATATCGGCGGTCTCGTCCGAAATGCGGCTCTGCGCCACGATGTCGGTCAGCAATTTCAGATTGGCATCGAAAGCAGTCAGCGTTGCGGCGCTGACGTGCAGTTTCTCGGCTGTACCTTCGTGAATGAGGTTACTCACTTGCTGAGCGAAATAGGCATACTCAGCGTTGTTGAGCTTCTTCAAACTGATAGCATTGATTTTCTCCATAAGCATTCAAATTAAGGGTTAGAGATTGTTTTATCGTCTCAAAATTAGTACAAATTCGCCAAACCGTCAAACATTTTTTTATCTATTTTTTTACCCAGAACCGCAAACCCCAAGGGTGGAATTCCGTCCCCAACCACTCACGAAATGCGCGACCCAGGGTGGAATCTCATTCACAACCAGTCACGGAGTGCGCTACCCAGGGTGGAATTCCATTCGCAACCACTCACGGAATGCGCTACCCAGGGTGGAATTTCATTCCCGACCACTCACGGAATGTGCGACCCAGGGTGGAATTTCATTCCCGACCACTCACGGAGTGCGCGACCCAGGGTGGAATTTCATTCGCGACCACTCACGGAATGTGCGACCCAGGGTGGAATTTCATTCTCCACCACCTGCTAAATGGAATTTTGAGATTAGACCTATTCGCCGGCACATAAAAAATGGAGGAATACAAACGTTTCCCCATTAGCTATCATCAATATCCAGAAGAGAGCTGAAAATTTAATTGTAAAACCGGCAGCAATCAATCATGTAGTCTATCGGCTGATAGACAAACATTTATAACCCTTTTCTTTTTCATAAAAAACAAAAAAAGGGCGGTATATTTTTGGGTTGAAAGAGAATAATTATTACCTTTGCTGCACCAACTATTTATACTTAATTATCATGGCAAAAAAGATAACAGATAAAGTAACCTGGGTAGGAAAGATTGATTGGGAATTAATGCGATTTCATGGCGATGAGTTTTCTACGGAACATGGCTCAAGCTATAATGCCTTCCTTATTCGAGATAAGAAGACCGTGTTGATGGATACGGTGTGGCAACCCTATGATAAAGAGTTTGTGGCACGATTGAAGCGAGAGATTGATCTTAAGGAGATTGATTATATCGTGATGAATCACAATGAAATTGACCATAGTGGTGCGCTTCCTGAACTTTTGCGTGAGATTCCAGGCACTCCAATTTATTGTACAAAGAAGGGTGAGGCCATTCTTCGTGGTCACTATCATCAAGATTGGAATTATGTGAATGTAAAGACGGGTGATACGCTTGACTTAGGTGAGTCAACCCTCACATTCATCGAAGCTCCGATGTTGCACTGGCCTGACACGATGATGAGCTATCTTTCAGGCGAAGAAATCTTGTTCTCAAATGATGTTTTCGGTCAGCATTTCGCAACAGAGTCTCTCTATAACGACCTTGTTAAGCAGGATGACTTAATGTGGGAGGCAGAGAAGTATTATGCAAATATCATCAACACTTATAGTCCGATGGCAAGCCGTAAAGATGAAGGAGCTTGTCGGTATGAATCTTTCAATCAAGATGATTTGTCCCAGCCACGGTGTGATGTGGAAGAATAATCCCATGCAGATTATTGAGAAGTATCAGGCATGGTGTGAAGCTTATCAAGAAAACCAGATTACAATAGTTTATGACACGATGTGGCAGTCTACGCGTAAGATGGCAGAGGCAATCACAGAGGGCATTCTGAGTGAGGACAGCAATGTGACAGTGAAACTTTATAATGCAGCAAAAGAAGATAAAAATGATATTCTAACAGAGATGTTCCAGTCTAAAGCTGTGCTTGTAGGTTCTCCAACCATCAATTATGGCTATTCTTATGCGATTGCGGGTATTCTTGAAATGGCTCGCGGTTTGAAATTTAAGAATAAGAAGGCTGCAGCTTTCGGTTCATACGGATGGAGTGGTGATGCACCAAAACTTATCAGTGAGCATTTGAAAGAAGGCGGTTTTGAACTTGTAGATGAGGGATTTAAGACCTTGTGGGTGCCAGATGAAGAGGCACTTGCAGCGTGTCGAGAATATGGAAAAAGCTTTTGCTAAAAGCAACAAAAATAATTTAATTTATTAATTAACAAAGACGATTATGAAAAAAAGTATGTATGCGATGTTTGTGGGTATGTTTATGACCCAGCAGTAGGTGATCCTGATAGCGGTATAGCAGCAGGAACAGCATTTGAGGATATTCCAGATGATTGGGTATGCCCAACATGTGGTGTAACTAAAGAAGATTTCAGTGTAGTTGAAGAGTAATTTCGACAACATAAGATTATAAAAAAAGAGGCCTTGGAAATGACAAACTTCGTTTGAGTTTCCAAGGCTTCTTCTTTGTAGATGATTCAATAATATCAAGGAAGCAGCTTTTCGTGAGTTTATTTCCGCATAAAAGAAAAAGAGATGCACCATAGCTTTTTGTTTGATGCATCTCTTTTGACATTGTCGGTTTATTTTAATGGAAATGTGAAGTGCTTCTTTTCCTTGTTTGTAAGTCCTACATAATCTACTTCCATTTTTCCGTTTGCAATGTGACAAAGTAGATAGGTGTTGTTGCTGTTTACAAGGTTGGGGAAGTTTATTACTTCATTTGGTTCCTGATAATCGAACCTGTGTAGATGACCTGAAAGCATAACCGAAACATTCATCTTATTGAGTTCTGGTGTCAAAGTCTCCTGCATGTGAAGAGGTCCATGCCAGTTTTTCAGCGTAGGCGGCATGTGAGAGAATACCACGATGGGGTACTTTCCAATCTTCTTCTCTTCTTGCAGGCTGCGCAACCATCTTCCTTGTTCTTCACGATATTGATCACATTCAACGATGCCGCAATACTCAAGGTCAGCGTCGGGCTTGTCTTCTCCCGAGTCAATAAATAGAAAATCCACACCTGCTACATGTTGAAGCCGATAGTATTTACCATTGTTTGTGGGGAAATAGCGGTTGAGATAATCGGCAAACTCCCCACGGAGTTCATGATTCCCTCGATTAAAGAATAAGGGTACGTCGGTTGCAAACATGCTCACACATGTGTCCAAATATGCATCCATGATATGCTTTTGACTTCTTATGCGGTTTGACATATCACCATTGAGTAGTACGAAATCAAGTTTCTTTAGATCTACATTCTTGCATAACTCCTTCATAAACTGTGGACGCTCATGAATATCATTCAATACCAGAAAGGTGATTTCGCGTGGCTTTGCAGGATAAGTCTTAAACTCATAAGGCTTCTTTTTCCAAACGTCAGACCATGCTAATCCACCCAAAGTAACCCAATCGTCGTTGCACCAATCTTTCAATGCTTGTGTAACTACCCGATAACGATATTTAGAATCAGGTTTTAGGCCTCTTATTCGAACACAATGAACGCTATCAGTAAGTATTCTTCTGCCTGCTTCTGCGGCGTAATAGCGTTTGCGTGTCTTGCTATAAAAGTGATCGGTGGAGTCTGTTGCCATTTCCACGTAGGATATTCCAGGAACATCTGTCACCCAAACAATAGTGACTCCTGTGCTATCCATGTCACAAATCCATGGTCCATGGGTTACTTTAATGCCTTTTTGCACTTACACAAAAACAACAGCATTAATCCAAGTAATAAGTGTTTCATTAGATCTTTGCTTTATTTGTTTTATTCAGGGATTTTTTTATAATTGAGTTTGTATTAATTATTAAATAAGTTGTACTATTAATTGTCTTTATTCCTTCGGATAAATTTCTTTTTATGGAGGAGTTAAGAGGTATAGTACAACTTATTTTCTGAAGTTTTAATGTCCCAAACGTTCTTTTTGTAAGATGCGTTGTAGCTTAAATACCTCTTCAGGATGTTGAAGTGCTACATTGTCTTTCTCATATTTGTTTGAAGTCATATCGTAAAGTTGTGGAGTAGGGGAATTACCTGTTTCAATTTTAGGTCCCCACGTAATCATTTTCGGACCATCATGAGGCTCTATGTAGCGCCAATGTGGGGTGAGAACCGACAAAACATGCACGTTAGATTCGCCGATAACATAGTCGCGTCCTTTATCATTAGTACCTAAGAACGTAGGAAGATAGTTATGACTATCTGGTGCACTGCCTTTCGGAAGTTTTGCTCCAATCAATGACCCCAATGAAGAGAATAAATCAATTTGGCTTAGTAGTGCATTGGATTGTTTGCCACAAGCTACTTTGTTGGGCCAACTTACGATGAGGGGAACAGCTGTTCCGCCTTCAAAAGCACTATATTTATTCCTCTGAAAGGTCCCGGCGGGCTTATGTCCATGAAGCATTTCCTCGGCTTGATCATCATAACCATCGTCAACAACAGGCCCATTATCACTTGTAAGAATAATAAGTGTGTTGTCTGCAATGCCAAGTTGAGACAAGGTCTTCATGATTTCGCCTACTGACCAATCGAATTGTACGATAGCATCACCGCGTAGTCCCATATTACTCTTACCGCGGAAACGGGCATGAGGGAAGCGAGGAACATGTACATCATTGGTGGCAAAATACATCATGAAAGGTTTATTGCGGTTTGCTTTTATAAAGTTTACGGCATGACTTACAATAGAGTCAGCGATATTCTCATCTTTCCATAGTGCTTTTCCGCCACCTTTCATGTATCCGATTCGCCCAATTCCGTTGACAATTGACATATCGTGACCATGACTTGAGCGCTGATTGTAGAGCAGTTCTGGATTAGAACTTCCTGTCGGTTCACCCTCGAAGTTCTGCTTATAGCTGACAAAAATTGGATGTTCCGGGTCATAGTTGGCCACATTTCCGTTTTCAATAAACACACAAGGCACTCGGTCGGCAGTTGCAGCCATGATATAATAATAATCAAAGCCAATGTCTTGGAGTGCTGTTGGCAATGGAGCATTCCAGTCTTGTTCGCCTGCTTCACTCCCCAATCCTAAGTGCCATTTACCTATTGCGGCTGTAGTATAGCCACGACTTCTAAACATATCAGCCATTGTAAATTGCTCAGGGATGGATAATCATACTTGCATTTCCAGCTGCAATGTCTGTGTCATTGCGTCGCCATGCATATTCGCCTGTGAGCAGAGAATAACGTGAGGGAGTACTGGTTGCTGCGATTGCATGTCCATTTGTGAATTGGATGCCATTGCGTGCAAGGCGGTTTATATTCGGGGTTTCTACGCCTTTGGCTCCATAACACTGCAAATCTCCATAGCCGAGGTCGTCAGCTAAGATGACAATCACATTAGGTAGTTTGTCTTTTTTATTTTGTTCTGTTTTTTGTTTTGCAATACTTGGCATTGGTAGTGCAGCTGCAGAACCAAGTAAAAGCAAAGGTGAAAAAGATTCTTTCTCATTGTTTATGTTTTAATTAGAGTTTTCTCTTAAGTTAGGATTTATATTTTGCTCAGCTAATGGAATAGGCCAAGTATAGTCTTGAGGATTACGGAATTCTCTTTTCCCTACATACCAGCGACAGTGTCCTGTGGGGTCAACCTCTTTTGTTGCTGTAGCATACTGTGTTGAATTTGGATAGGGGGCACCCCATATCTTGCCGTTTAAGACTTCGTGTGCAATGTGCCATCTCAACAAGTCCCAATAACGTATGCCTTCATAAGCCAGTTCTATACGGCGTTCATGTCGTACGATTTCGCGGAGTCTATCAGGGTTTAGTTCATGTATTCCAGGCATGTGTACGTCGGCTCTACCACGAACTTTATTGATAGTTTGGTCCAAAAGCGCTTGGGTAATTGGTTGATTGCTCTCCAACATACATTCTAAATAGCTCAGCAATACCTCGGCATAACGTATAATTGGAGTTACTGCACTATAGCTTGTGATATCTTCTATCGGGTTTTCATCAAAGTATTTTCTCCACATAAAACCAGTTTTTGAAGCTTCTGAAGAATAGTCTAAGCGTTGTTTCAGTGAAGCTTGATAATCTGGACTTGAACGATAGACTGTTCCTTTAAAACATACTTCCATTATAATAAATGGTATAATCTAAGCGTGGATCACGATTCTTACCTAAGTTATTGGGATCAAAGCGCGAATCGTCATAGCTGAAAGGAGTTCCATCTGTGAATTCATAAGCTTCAAAAAGTCCACCTGATGGATTTGAAGAACTCCATCCTCCATCTTTTGCAGACAATAGATGTTGTGGAAGTCCTGAGCCGAAATAGTTTGCCAAGTAGGCGATGTAGAAAATATTTTCTTTATTATTTACTCCTGTATTTGGTAAGAACAAGGCACGATAATTAGGTGCAATGTCATTATCTCCTAAGTCAATAATCTCACGATAAGCCTGTGCTCCTTCTTGCCATTGCTTCAAAAAGCATGCATGTTCTACCCATGAAGGCTAAAGCAGCTTGCTTACATGCTCTGCCCGTTTCGCTTGAGGTAATATCTTTATAGCGTGGAAGGTCGTTAGCTGCAGCCTTGAATTCGTCAATGCACCACAATAGAATGACACTTTGTTTTTCCTTCTTTACTTGGTTTGCCTCTTCACCTGATAGCAAAGTTGTCACCAAAGGAACATCTTTAAAGTAGCTCGCTAAGTAGTGATATTGTGTTGCTCTAAGGAATCGAGCCTCTGCAATCATTCGTTTCTTAGAAGCATTGTCGGGCTGTTTTTGAATACCCTCAAGAAAGCGATTGCACATTTCGATACGCTTATATGCCGCATCCCAATATAGTTTTATAAACCTATTGGCATTCTCTAACTTACCACTTGAAATTTGAAAATAGGCATTGTTCTCTCCTCTTCGGTCAAAACCATTGTCTGAAAGATGCTCCATGTAGAGTAAACCTGCATACGACCAGAAGTCTGAAGGAGTAAATTCCACACCATTAGTAATGGGACCTCGGTAGAGTGATGTCAAGGAAAGCGGGGCATTCTTTGAATTGTTCCAGAATGTCTTTTCAGGCAAGTCTGTTAATGGAGAACGGTCCAAACTGCATGACATGAATAAGAATGAAGTCAGAACAGCAGTGGGGAGATAGTTCGATATTGATTTTATAAATAACTTTTTTTCATACTTAAAAAACTTAACGTTAAACCTAAGGTATAAGTGGACATTACAGGATAATAGGTACCATTGTTTTTTTGGTGTTTTCTGGATCCCAACCTTTTTTTATAATGATCGATTGAAATAGGATTGTCTAACGATAGATAGACACGAGCGTTAGAGACGCCCCATTTCTTTGTCTGATTTTGTGGAATAGTGTAGCCCACTTGTATATTTCTGACCTTTACAAATGATGCATTCTGCACCCAGAAATCGGAAAGTTGGGTGTTAGGACTACCTGAACCTGATGTGACTTCCAATCGAGGATATCCCGGATATCGGTTGTCTTGTTGAACGTTCCAGTTCTCTTTCATCTGCCAACGTTGTATGTTGCCTTCCTGATTGAAAGCAAGACCGGCATAACTTGTCAACAAACCTTTCACCCCAGCAACACCTTGAATCAACATACTAAAGTCTATTCCTGAATATGCTAAGCCCAGATTGAGTCCGAATGTATATTTTAGGAATGCGTGAACCCAAGTAAACTTTATCTGCATTTGTCACCTTATTGTCTCCCGTAACATCTACAAATCGAAGGTCACCCGCACGACTTCCTTTTGCTATGGCTGTCTGGTCATACCATGATGCAACTTCATTATCGTTCAAAAACACACCATCTGTCTTATAGCCATAGAACATATCCATTGGATATCCTATAAATAAGTCGCTACCATTACCTACCATTCCGTTGGTCTGTTGAACGTTTCCCATACCCAAGGTGAGTACTTTGTTCTTGATAATCGACAGGTTTCCATTCACATGATATTGGAGTTTCTTGTAATGGTTCTGATATCCTATCTCAAATTCCCAGCCTTTATTCTCCAATTCTCCAGTGTTAACCTGAGACACTGCAAGTCCGAATATAGCCGAATAACTTGCTGCTGGCTTATAGAGGATATCCATTGTCTTACGATAGAAGTATGTTGCGTTGAACGTTAATGTATTCTTAAAGAATCCTGTTTCAATGCCGAAAATCGGTTGTTTTTCGTACGTTCCCATTTCAATGTTGGGTCTACATAGGTTGTGACAGCGGCTCCTTGGGTATATACTCCTCCGAAAACATAGTTCTGTTTTGAACCTAACTTATACACAGACTGATAAGGATAGTTTCCAATGTTGTTATTTCCAAGTACACCATGTGAGGCTCTTAGCTTTTAAGTTTGAGAAGAAATGAAGTGAGGGAGCCGATTTCCAGAATGATTCTTCAGATACTCTCCATCCTACAGCTACCGAAGGGAAGAAGGCATATTTATTGCCTGTGGGGAAACGAGATGAGCCATCATAGCGTGCCGTTGTTTCAAAAAGATAGCGTTGATCATAATTATATACGATGCGTCCAAAAAGGGATTGCATGGCCCAATCATAGCCTCCACCTCCATTCAGCTGTCCATCTGCTCCACCAGCATCTAAATATGGGGTTTTCATCTGATGGGAATTTATTGCGATAACCCGATAGATTGCGTGAGCGTTCATCCTCCCATGCGTAGCCGGCTAAAAGCCATAATATCATGTTTCTTGATTTGAATGTTATAGTTGGTCAATAGCTGGAATGTCTTATAAACAGTCAATGTCATCTGCTCTGTGAGTGAAGAAGGTCCTGTTCCTCGGCCATCTCCTAAGATCATGTTACAGCGATAATCATAATTGTTCGATGCTCCATAATGGTAACCGCCTACACATTTGAGTGTCAGACCCTTCAAAAGGTGTGTATGCTAACTCTGCATTGGCCTTTGAAACGATTGTCATCTGTACGATAGAATGAAGCACATTCAGCCCATGATATTGGTGTTCCTTGAAGTTTCGGACCTAAACCAAGACTTCCATCCGACATGTATGTAGGTGTTAATCCTGGGTAACGAACAGCCTGTTGAATAATAGAGGTTACACCTGAAAGGTCGAGTGCTCCGGGAGTTGAAGGCTCATGACGGTCAGCAACATTCCCACTTAGGCGAATGTTAAGTTTCAATCGTTTGGTGATTTCAGCGTTTAGATTCAGTCGACCCTTGGTAGTTGTTATAGTAGTTATGCGGCACTAAACCATTTTGTCTCATATATCCCAATGAGGCCATATACTGCACTCGGCCATTTCCTCCACTGACATTGAGTTCATGTTTCGTTTGAAAGGCTGTGCCACCCAATAGTTTTTCCAAATAGTTTTCATCGGCATAATTGTCTGGATCGCTACCATCCTTATACTTTTGTATCATCTCGTCAGTATAGGTGTTCTTTCCTATGGCCATATTATAATAGGTGGCATATTCATAGGAGTGAGCGAACTCAGGCAATGAGAAGGCTTTACTCAGCCCCATAGAACCATTATACGATACACGTGTACGTCCGTCTTTACCTCCTTTGGTCGTCACAAGGATTACACCATTGGCTGCACGCGAACCATAGATAGCTGCAGACGAGGCATCTTTTAATACCGAGATATTCTCTATATCCGATGGGGTCAAATCACTCCAACTACCGGGAAGTCCGTCAATCAAGATTAAAGGTTCGGGGGTCGCACCAAAAGAGCCGACACCACGAACGCGGATAGAAGCCTCATCTTTACCAGGATTACCACTTCTTTGGGTAATCGTTACTCCAGAAAGGTGGCCCGTAAGCATGTTTGAAACATTCGAAACACCACGTGATTCCAATTGTTTGCTGTTCACAGTAGATATAGATCCCACTACATCTACTTTCTTTTGAATGCCATAACCTACGACAACAACTTCATTTAGGTCTGAAATGTTGCTGTGAAGTGTAATTGTCATCGATGGCTTTGCACTCACAATACTGTTGGTATAGCCGATAAAAGACACTACCAGATGGCTACCCTCAGGCACATCAAGCACAAATTTCCCATCCAAATCAGTGATAGTACCATTCTTTGTGCCTTGTTGTATTACTGTTGCGCCAATAATTGATTCGCCTTGCTCGTCAACAACGATTCCTTTTACTTTGATTGTTGATTGTTGAACGATGGCTTTGTCTGAATAATTGAGTTCTGCTTTTGACGTAAAGGGTAGTCCACCACATAGCGTCAAGGCAAGAATCAGACGATTGATACATAAGTTTGATGTCATAGTATAAGACTTTAGTGAATATTTTTCATGGGGAGATTACACGAAAACAATTTGTTCTTCGTGTAGATTTTGGATTGTTTGGGTAGAGGACTTTCATCCGTTTTGTGTCGGTAATCATCTTCTTATCAGTAATGTTTCCATCGTAATGTCTATGGAAGAGTACAATGGAAAAACAAAGCTTCAACAAATCTTCATGGTTATGTTTCTGTCAGTTGGCAAACGAATGATAATCATGTAGGTTTATTCATCCATTCAATCCACAAAGAAACTTCATTAAAGGTGCATCATGCTTTGATTCGAATTTTGTTCATGTTATTATCGGGTTCAAAAAAATATAAAATAAAAAAATGATTCACCAAATAATTTTTGTTCTATTTTTTTGTATAGAGGCTTTTTCTTAACTTTCAAGTGAAAGTGAATGGCAAACGATTGCACAATACGCTTTTAATTTATGGACGTTTCAAGTGTTTTTTTCTTCCTAAAAGGCTCTATTCCTTCTTATCTATTGTTATTTAAAAGCGGTGTAGTTCAACGATAAGATTGGTGAAATCTTATAAAAACTTTTTCTTTCTTTTTCGTCAAGAAAAAACATTCATTCCATTTTTTTGATACAACTCTTCAGAAGTTTCATTATCTTTGCAGATATCAATCTAAACAATGCATTCAAACATGAAAAAAACATTTATTTCTATTGTGATGTTAATGGCTTGTGCGCTTGAAATGCACAAGAAACCTATCATCCAACGGCTGAAAACCTCAAAGCACGTAAAGAGTTTCAAGACGAAAAAGTTTGGAATCTTCTTGCATTGGGGCTTATATTCCATGATGGGAGTAGGCGAATGGGTGATGACAAACAAAGATATTCATTATAAAGAATATCCAAAGTTAGCTGAAACCTTTTATCCTTCGGCCTTTGATGCAGATGAATGGGTAAAGGAAATCAAGGCCTCTGGGGCAAAAATATATCACGATTACCACACGTCATCATGATGGATTCTCACTGTTTAAGACTGCAACAGGCAAGTATAATGTGGTAGATGGTACGCCATTTAAGCGTGATATCATCAAAGAACTTGCCGATGCATGCCATCGTCATGGGATAAAGCTTCACCTTTATTATTCACATTTGGATTGGGGAAGAGAGGATTATCCTCAGGGAAGAACAGGACTTGGTACGGGAAGGCCTAAGGAAAAGGCCAACTGGGCAAGTTATTATAACTTTATGAACACTCAACTCACTGAATTGCTCACACATTATGGTCCGGTGGGAGCAATCTGGTTTGATGGTTGGTGGGACCATGACAGCGACCCAAAGCCTTTTGATTGGGAACTGACTAAACAATATGCGTTGATTCATAAGCTTCAACCTCAGTGTTTGATAGGCAATAATCATCATCAGACTCCATATCCGGGGGAAGATATTCAGATATTTGAACGTGATCTTCCTGGCGAGAATAAGGCAGGTCTTTCAGGGCAAAGCATAAGTAGATTACCGCTTGAATCTTGCCAAACTATTAATGACCATTGGGGCTATTCGATAACGGATAATAACTATAAGAGTCCGAAAGAGTTAATACAAATGCTGGTTAGGGCAGCTGGAAAGAATGCAAACTTGTTGCTTAATATAGGTCCTGAACCCGGTGGAGCACTTCCTTCGCTTGCACTCGACCGTCTGAAAGCCATTGGAAAGTGGTTGGATAAGTATGGAAATACTATCTATGGGACACGTGGGGGGATTGTAGCACCACACGATTGGGGGGTAAGTACACAACGAGACAATAAACTTTATATTCATATCTTAAATTGTCAAGATGCAAGTCTGTTTATTCCGCTTGGCAAACACCAAGTGAAGTCAGCCAAAGAATATGCAACAGGCAAGCAAATCAAATACATAAAAAGGTCGTGAGGGAGTTACGCTTGATTTGGGAACAACACCTACCGATATTGATTATGTTGTTGAATTGACGCTTTAATAAGTTCTCGTTTTACATGGGGCTCTATGAGATGGATTCTAAGCGATAAAGACTTTGTGTTGTAAGTGTAAACCACTTGTGAATCAATAAGTTCAGAGTCATCTTCTAAAAATGGCCCATTTTATGCCATTATCTCAGTCATTTTTCAATGTAAAGTGGCTGAGATAATGGTTTTATTTGCCTTGTTTTTAGAAATAAAGGACATCTTCTTCGGCGGTAGAGGAACAAAAGCAAGATTGGATTGAGCATGCAGGGTAGAGCACTTTGAGATTCTTAAAGTAGGGAGAGGGACATTGAGATGAAAGAATGAGATGTTCTTTGTTGGCTGATTATCTTTATGCCTTGATTTTTATAGTGGATAATCAGAAATAGTGTTCATATTCTCCTTTTTAATTCGTTGGTTTTTCTGTTTTTATTTGGTTCTATGCGTAAGAAGGACTATCTTTAGCCAACATCTTATAGATGAACTTAAAGATTGTGACGACTAACGGGAAATGGTTTATCGTAAAGTTTAATATACTCAACTAAGAAAATGATGATGAAAAGAAAGAAGAATTATCTTGAACCCTGGTCCATTTTACAACCAATTGAATGGACTTCAAGCCTATTGGCAGGAACTGGTGGAGCTGGTAATGGAGGATTCGGGCCCGTGACCCCAGTGTTAGCCCCAGTGTTGTCGACTTTGGAGATGGAGGTACAGAAGATTTAGATGGTGAAACATGATCCGAGTAATCCTTCACAACCTGGTTCATGACGAAATAGTTAGATGTGAAGAATCATTCTTCTGTAAGAAGAACGTTTAACAATAAAAACAGAATAGGCCTTGTGGAGTTATTCCATAAGGCCTATTATGCTTTGTTTTCTTTAATTCTTAATTCAATATGTCATGCTCCACAACAGAACAATACAATAAGCTGAGCCGTGAAGATACGCAGGAACATACTCAATGGATATACGGTTGAATAGCCGATAGCTGGTGCTTCCCTTGTACAGATACTATTTGCATAGGCAAGTGCTGGTGGGTCTGTATATGAACCAGAAATCATTCCCATGATTGTAAAGTAGTTGAACTTATAATACAAGCGTGCGATTGTGCCCACAATAAGAATTGGAATGATTGTAATAAGGAAGCCAGTATAAACATATTTTAAGCCATCTCCTTGAACAACAGTCTCCCAGAAGCCTGCTCCTGCCTTGATTCCAACGGAGGCTAAGAACAACACAAGACCTATTTCACGAAGCATCATGTTGGCTGATGTGGTGGTATAGGTAACAAGTTTGAACCGATAGCCAAAGCGTCCGATGAGGATAGCAATAATCAATGGGCCACCAGCAATACCAAGTTTGAGAGGTACTGGCATGCCTGGAATACTAAGAGGAATACTTCCAAAGAGTATGCCGACTATGATTCCGATAAAGATAGTGCCAATGTTTGGTGCGTCAAGGCGTTTAGTGCTATTGCCCATCATCTCTGCTATGCGGTTAACATTATCTTCAGGACCTACAACCATGATGCGGTCACCTATCTGGAAACGATGGTTACGACTTGCAAAGAGGTCCATGCCTTGGCGTGTGACACGTGTAATGTTTACGCCATAGACACTTGAGAAGTGCATTTTTTTCCTAAGGTCTTACCATTCATGGCAGGGTTGGTGACAACAATTCTTCGGCTGATGAGCGGTTGAGCTTCAGCTTCTGTGTGCCATGGCGTGTCGATTTCTGGCCCGATAAAAGCCTTGATAGCTTCGGCATCGCCTTCTGTACATACAATTAAAAGTTCATCTCCAAGGCTGAAGATGGTATTTCGGTTAGGGATAATCACCTCCCCATCATGAAGTAATCGTGTGCAGATGACATCTCGATTCAAGAATTGAGAGATTTCCAACAAAGAGCGCCCAGCAATGTATGCATTGCTTACTTTCAAGTGCATTTGATGGGGTTTAGCTTTTGGATTCTCGTCTTCTTGTTCGGCAAGTTGTTTCTCTTCCTTCTCAAGTTTTACACGTGTGATATAACGAATTGCAATGGTTGCACCAATAATTCTCAATACACCAAGTGGGTAAGCACAAGCATATCCCGATGCAATTTCAGGTACGTTTCCGTGGGCAAAGACATTTGTCAGTGCTTCATTGGCGGCACCAAGTCCAGGGGTATTGGTTACGGCTCCATACAATGTTCCGACCATCATTGGGAGATTTTTGACATTTTTGGTGTCAAAGAAAAGCCAATAACAGGCAAACATCACTCCGATATTGAGCAGAATCGTTACTGTGGCCAGTAGATTGAGTGACACTCCACCTTTCTTAAAACTTTCGAAGAAGCCCGGACCCACTTGCAAACCGATGCAGAATACAAATAAAATCAGTCCAAAATCTTGAATAAAAACTCAGGATGTTGGTTGGTGCAGTGAATCCAATATGACCTGCAACGAATACCTGCAAAGAGCACGAAGGTCACACCGAGAGAAATACCTCCTACTTTCACTTTGCCTAATAGTACGCCTATGGAAATCACGATTGCATAGAGCATGGCTATGTGGGCCACAGAATCAGTAGTGGTAAAAAGATTGATTAACCAGTTCATAATTATTAGTGTAAATTCTTTTGCAAAAAGTAGTGAGTTTTTTTAGGGATTAACAAAATATATGTTATGTATTTTTAGGGCTCAGCTGTCATATTCTTAAAAAAAGAATGAGTGCTTTTTTTGGGATTGCTAATAATTTTTTTATTATCTTTGCGGGCATTAAAAAGTTACGTAACAATAATTAGATTTTTTTATAGAATATGGCTAAAAAAATTTGCCGAACATGATGGTCTTCATCTGACAAGAACAAATCAGGAAGTATTGGCTGAGTGGGAGAAGAATGATATTTTTCCATAAAAACAATCGACGAGCGTGAGGGTTGTCCACAATTTATATTTTTTTGAAGGTCCTCCTTCAGCGAATGGGCATCCTGGAATTCATCACGTTTTAGCGCGTGCCATCAAAGACACCTTCAATCGCTATAAGACAATGAAGGGGTATCAGGTTCACCGCAAGGCGGGCTGGGATACACACGGACTTCCTGTTGAGCTTGGAGTGGAAAAAGAACTTGGAATCACAAAGAAAGATATTGATAATAAAGCTTCTGAAAAATATATCTCAACCGAGGATTATAATAAGAAATGTCGTGAGAATGTGATGAAGTTCACGGCTGAATGGCGTGAGCTTACGGAAAAGATGGGGTATTTTGTAGACCTTGATCATCCTTATATCACGTATGACAATAAATACATTGAAACCCTTTGGTGGCTCTTAAAGCAACTTTATAATAAAGGTTTGCTTTATAAAGGTTATACTATTCAACCCTTATTCACCTGGGGCTGGTACTGGCTTGTCAAGTCATGAGTTGAACCAGCCAGGCTGTTATCGTGATGTGAAAGATACCACTGTTACGGCTCAATTCCTCATTAAAGACCCTAAGACAGAATGGACCAAGCATGGTAAGCCCTATTTCATTGCATGGACCACTACACCATGGACTTTGCCTTCTAACGTGGCACTTTGTGTAGGTCCAAAGATTGACTATGTAGCCATCGAAACTTATAATCTCTATGATGGTCAGCCCCTGACACTAATCATGGCAGAGAGTCGAGTCAGCGCTTATCTCAATCCTGAGCAGGAAGTAAAAGGAGGGTGAGCTTGGCGCTTTTGATAAAGAAAAGAAACAATGTCCTTGGCGTATTGTAGACCGAATGAAAGGTTCGGACTTAGAAGGACTTCATTATGGCCAGCTCATGCCTTGGGTGAAGCCTTGTGAGAAGGTGGATGACTTCTCACCAGCGTTTGTGAAAGACTATGCCGAGGCACATGCCGACAAGGTGTTTGCAAGCGAAGATGGTCGTGACAAGTTTGTTGAAATGGATAGCGAAGCTTTCCGGGTTATCTTGGGTGACTATGTTACTACCGAAGATGGTACGGGTATCGTGCATATTGCCCCAACCTTTGGTGCTGACGATGCTAAAGTGGCTAAAGACGCTAACATACCAGCCCTTTTATCTGATTAACCAGCAGGGAGAGACACGCCCAATGGTTGATTTACAAAGGTAAATATTATGCATTGGAAGACCTTGACAAGAACTTTATAAAGGCTTGTGTAAATAAAGAGGCTTACGGACATCATGCGGGTGACTATGTGAAAAACTCATACGACCCTAAATATAATCCTAATGGAGTTTGGGACAAGAAAGCCAGTGAGAAAGATGAAGACTTGAATATCGTCATCTGCATGGAAATGAAGCAGGAGGGCACGGCTTTCAAGATTGAAAAGCATGTGCACAACTATCCACATTGCTGGCGCACAGACAAACCCATTCTATATTATCCGCTCGATAGCTGGTTTATCAAAGACACGGCAAAGAAAGAGCGTATGGTGGAACTCAATAAAACCATTCGCTGGCAACCTGAAAGCACAGGAACGGGGCGTTTCGGTAATTGGTTGGAGAATCTGAATGACTGGAACCTCTCACGTTCACGCTTCTGGGGAACTCCTCTTCCTATCTGGCGAGACGATAAACGCAATGAGAAGTGCATAGGAAGCATAGAAGAACTCTATGCAGAGGTAGAAAAGAGTGTGGCTGCTGGAGTCATGAAGAGCAATCCTCTGAAAGACAATGGCTTTGTTCCAGGAGACTATTCAAAAGAAAATTATGATAAGGTAGACTTGCATCGTCCATACGTAGATGATATCGTGCTGGTGAACGAGGCTGGCGAACCCATGAAGCGTGAGAGCGATTTGATTGACGTTTGGTTTGACTCGGGCTCTATGCCTTATGCTCAACAGCATTATCCGTTTGAAGGTGAACTTGCCCCTGAAGCACTGAAAGCAACAGGCAAGAGCGAAGTCGAATATCGTCGAGAGCTTGTCACCTCTACCTATGAGGGCACACCTGTACCCCCAGCTTACTATCCTGCCGACTTCATCAATGAGGGCGTAGACCAAACACGTGGTTGGTTCTTCACCCTGCATGCCATTTCAACAATGGTCTTTGATCATGTGGCTTTCAAGAATGTCATCTCTACAGGCCTTGTGCTTGATGCCAAAGGAAACAAGATGAGCAAACATGTGGGCAATGTGACCAATCCATTTGAAATGATTGACAAGTATGGAGCCGACCCCTGTACGCTTCTATATGATGACTAACTCCGAGCCTTGGGACAATTTGAAGTTCGACCCGAATGGAGTAGACGAGACACGCCGTAAGTTGTTCGGAACATTATATAATACATATAGTTTCTTTGCTCTCTATGCTAATGTCGATGGCTTTGACCCTGAGGCTAAGCAGGTGGCTCTTGAAAACCGCCCAGAGATTGACCGTTGGATAATTTCCAAAGCCAACTCTCTGATAAAGGGTGTTGAGCACGAATTAGAAAACTTCGACCCCACACGTGCTGGCCGATTGATAGATGCCTTTGTGAACGACGATTTGAGCAACTGGTATGTGCGTCTGAATCGTAAAGCGTTTCTGGGGTACAGAGATGAGCCAAGACAAGCTTTCGGCTTATCAGACACTTTATACCTGCCTGATGACTGTGGCTAAATTGATGGCTCCATTTGCTCCATTCTATGCCGACGAACTCTATCACGACTTGGGAGGCAAGTTAGAGAGCGTGCATCTCGACCATTTCCCTGTAGCTGATGAGCAGGCAATAGATGCCGACCTCGAAATCCGAATGGGTATGGCACAGAAGATAACCTCAATGACGCTTGCCTTACGCCGAAAGGTAAACATCAAGGTGCGTCAGCCACTGGCTCAGATAATGATTCCTGCCATTGATGCTGAACAGAAACAACACATAGAGGCTGTGGCCGACCTCATCAAGAATGAGGTTAATGTGAAGGAACTCGTGTTTGTAGAAGGCCAGGGCATGCTCGTGAAGAAGATAAAGTGCAATTTCCGAGTCATGGGCAAGAAGTTTGGCAAACTCATGAAGGCTGTAGCTGCCCACATGGATGCGCTCAACCAAGACGAGATTGCCTTGCTCGAAACCTCGGGAAGCATTAGCTTTGAGGTAGAGGGCCAGGCGGTGACCGTAGAGGCATGTGATGTAGACATTATCAGCGAGGATATTCCTGGTTGGTTGGTGAGCAATGAGGGCAATCTGACGGTGGCACTCGAGGTAGAGTTGACCGAAGAGTTGAAACGCGAAGGTATGGCACGCGAACTGATTAATCGCATTCAGAATCTGCGTAAGGAAACAGGACTTGAGATTACCGATCGCATCCTTGTAACCGTGGCTCCGAATGTGCAAACCGACGCTGCCATAGAGTCGTTTGGCGAGATGATTAAGAGTCAGGTGCTGGCCAACGACATCAAGATAGCCGACAATCAGGGTGTTGAGACTGAGTTTGATGACTTCAAACTCAACATCCTTGTAGAGAAAAACTAATAAAGAGTTTATCGGTGGCCATGAGAGTAACTTCCTATAGCCACCAACTCTTTCCTTTATAATAATTAAAAAAATTTAATAACCTATGGACAAGAAAGCACGTTACTCAGATGAGGAATTGGAAGAGTTCCGTTCTATCATTAATGACAAATTGAAAGTTGCTCGTACGGAATACTCAGCACTGATGAATCAGTTGATGAACAAAGATGGCAATGGCATTGACGACACTTCACCCACCTATAATAAGGTGCTCGATGAGGGAAGTGCCAACCAAAAGCAAAGAAGAAATGATTCAAATGTCACAACGTCAGCAAAAAAATTCATTAGAGCTTTAGAGGGCGCTTTGCTCAGAATCGAAAAACAAAACCTATGGAATTGACCGCATAACAGGCGAATTGATTCCTAAGGAACGCCTCCGTATCGTGCCTCATGCCACCTTGAGCGTGGCATCGAAGAACGCAAGAAAGAAATGAAAACAAACAAAAATCTTATCCGATGGTGTCCTGGCCTTTATCTTGATCACTGCCATTCTTCTCATAGATCAGGTTATTAAGATTGAGGTCAAGACCCATTTCAGTCTTGGTGAGTCTGTTCACATCACCGATTGGTTCTACATCAGCTTTGTCGAAAACAATGGTATGGCCTATGGCATGACCTTCTTCAATAAACTGGTGCTCAGTCTTTTCCGTCTTGTAGCCATCACCGCTATCGGATGGTATATTCGGCAGGTGCTCAAGCAAAAACACACCACGGGATACATCGTCGTGTTGTCGATGATTCTTGCCGGTGCAGTGGGAAACATCCTCGATTCCATGTTCTATGGACTCATCTTCAATGCCTCTACACCTTTCAGTGTGGCCGGCTTTGTGCCCTTTGGAACAGGTTATGCCCCCTTCTTGCAAGGCAAGGTGGTCGACATGTTCTATTTTCCCATGATTGTAACCACCTATCCCTCGTGGGTTCCCTTCAAGGGAGGAGAAGAATTCATCTTCTTCTCACCCGTGTTCAACTTTGCAGATGCATGCATCTCCGTAGGCATAGTGTTGTTTTTCCTGTTCTATCGCCAGGAGATGGAACAGCTCTCAGATACCATTAAACGAGCATTCAAGAGAAAATGAAAATGCACACGATACACAAGTCGTTCACAAGTTTGGTGCTTGGATGCCTCGTGATGTTCATTGTCGGATGCCGTCCCTAATGTTCCCTCCGAGTATATACAGCCGTCTGAACTGGAAGACATGCTCTATGATTGGCACTTGGCCGACGCTATGGCTGGCACTTCGGGCAATGATTCACTCAACATCATCAAATATCATGCAGCCGTACTTGAGAAATATGGCTATACCCAAGCCCAATTTGATTCGTCTCTGGTCTACTACATGCGTCACACCGAGCGGTTGAAAACCATTTACGAGCACCTTGCCAAGCGTTTTAACGATGAAGCCTCGGCACTCGGAGGCGCCGGCGGAGACGCTTTTGCCAATGTAGGGCTCAAAGGCGACACGGCAAATGTGTGGCACGGCCAAGTCTCAATGGTGCTTGCCCCGCAAAAGCCCTTCAACCTTTATAGTTTCAGTCTCAAAACCGACTCGTCTTTCCATAAAGGAGACCAGCTCATGCTCGACTTTAACAGCGATTTCATCTATCAAGATGGCATGCGTGATGGCGTGGCAATGCTTTCGGTCACATTCAACAACGATAGCATAGCCTCACAAACCATTCACATCTCATCTGCAGGCCACAACACCCTCACTATCTATGATGACAATCGGTTAGGTATCAAAGCTGTCAACGGCTTCTTCTTGCTCAACCGAAGTCAAAGTCCCGGGAGAAAACACCACGACACTCAAACTGATGATTATCAGCGCAGTCAAACTCTTCCGCATGCACACTAATAAGGAGAAGCCCACCGAGAAGATGAAAACAGATAGCCTCGCGCGTGATTCTAACCGCCAGGGGCAGGCATCGCCTCCCCCTGCCGACGCCATGATACCCGAGCGCCAGCCCAGCACAAGATAGCTATGCCAAACCATAACGTGCGCCGACTGGCTTTTCCATGAAGTCGTCTTCGACGATGAGCACACGTTGCATCATGCCGTTGTCGAAGTCTGTGGCAATGAGGTGTTGAACAGTTATACGTTCAATGGTGAGCCCTGCCATGACTGAATGGATAGGAGGAAAAAGCTTTTGTCGAAAAAAAGGAAAAATAAGGATACATTCCTCATTCTCTCATTAACATATCAGGAGCTTAATGTAATATGTAATATGTAATATGTAATTTTTTTGAATGTTAGATTATCTTAATATATCAGTATGAACATCAATAAAACTCATTCTTTTCTGCTTTTGGACTCATGCTTTATGCAGTCTCTTCAGAGGCCTGCACCAACTTTCATTGTAGGCAAGAAGGCAAGTGTCAACGGAAGTGTCATCTGCACGTATAATGCCGATAGCTATGGCATGTTCCTTGGCTTAGCCCACTATCCCGCAGGCCGTCATGCAAAAGGGCAAATGCGTCCCGTTTATAATTGGGAGACCCACGAATTGCGAGGAGAAATTCCCGAAGCCCCAGTGACCTACAACGTCATCGGAAACATCAATGAATATCAAGTAACCATTGGCGAAACCACGTATGGTGGGCGCGAAGAGATGGTCGACTCCACAGGCATACTCGACTATGGCAGTCTCATCTATATTGCCCTACAACGCTCACGCACAGCCCGAGAAGCTATCCGCGTGATGACCAATCTGGTAGAAACCTATGGATATAACAGCGAGGGCGAAACCTTTCACCATTTGCGACCCTAACGAAGCCTGGATAATGGAGATGATGGGATGCGGACCAGCAAGCAAAAAAGTGGTGTGGGTGGCACAACGCATCCCCGACAATGCTATCTGCGCACACGCCAACCAAAGCCGTATCGGACGCTTCAATATGAACGACAAAAAAAATGTACTCTACAGTAAAAACGTAGTGTCGTTCGCACGAAGCAAAGGATGGTTCAAAGGAGCTGACAACGAATTTAACTGGAAAATGACCTATGCACGCCCCGACTTCTCAGGCCGACGCTTTCTGTGATGCACGCGTGTGGGCCTTCTTCAACCACTTCGCTGACAACTTCTCGCGCTATCTCCCCTGGGCCGAAGGCGTTGATCCCAATGCCGAAGACATGCCACTCTGGATAGTGCCCAACCACAAACTCAGTGTGCAAGATGTGCAAGCAGCCATGCGCGACCATTATGAAGGAACGCCATTGGCCATGGACTCACTCAATATTGGCGGAGGAATCTACCAAATGCCTTATCGACCCTCACCACTCACCTTTAAGGTCGATGGCAAAACCTATTTCAGCGAACGACCCGTGAGCACACAACAAACAGCCTTCTCCTTTGTCAGCGAAATGCGCTCATGGCTTCCACGCGAAATCGGTGGCGTGTTGTGGTTTGGAAACGATGATAGCAACATGATTGTCTATACCCCAATCTATTGTGGCAACACCCTCATCCCCGAATGCTATAACACCCCAGGAGCTGATGCCGTTACCTTCTCTATGAAAAACGCCTTCTGGGTATGCAACTGGGTCAGCAACATGGTATACCCACGCTATAGCATGATGTTCCCCGAACTCAAAGCGGTGCGCGATAGCCTCGAACAAAATTATTTCAAACAACAAGCCGAGGTTGAACAAAAGGCCTGCGCCCTCTATGCTTCAGACAAGCCAGCTGCTCTCAAACAACTCAATGACTACAGCAATCAACAAGCACAGCACATGCTCAAACGATGGACACAACTCGCCTTCCATCTTATCGTGAAATACAACGACATGGCCATAAAAACCCACCGATGCACAGGGGACAATTCGTGCGCACAAAAACAGGAATCAGGGGCCACCGTCTCACGCCCTGGCTTCCCCAATGCCTTTGCACGAAAATTAGTGAAAGAACTCACGCCTGAACCATAACATACCCCAATCACAAGCAAGTAACGACATCGGAACTCATGAAGCAAAGACCAACCTTACGAACAGGGTCTTCTTTCGTCAATTGGATTGACGTCTGTAAGGCGATTCGAACGCTATTTGCAAGGTAGCGACAGAGAGGACTTTCAGCGTGATGCAAAGGTTATTGCCAGAGATATGAACATCGCTATGAAACACATCACAAATGGAAGGAAAAAAGTAAAAAGGAAATAACTGATTTTCTCTTCAAGATAATGATATAACATAAGAGGGTGTGTCTATTTAGGCACACCCTCAATGCGTAGAGTTTAGTAGAGCGTTTTTCTTAATTTGCCTCTCCTGCTCCTCAAAAGAGGACATGGGAGAGGTGACGTAAGAGTAGGAGAGGTGTTTTGTTTTCTCCCTTATCATAGGGTTTTTAATATTTTCTTTTTCAGATTATTTTGCTGTTTCCAAACTTTGTTATACCTTTGTCGCCGTGAAACAATTAGCAATGACATATCAAGGTAATGACAGCATGCAAGGAAATTTGAATTTCTTTGCAAATTTTTGCGTCAATAATTTGGTAGTTCCAAATAATTTGCTACTCTCACTCTCTCTCTCTCTCTCTCATAGGCGCCACGCCAATAACTACACTTTTAAATTTTTCTCCCTACGCGCGCGAGGCATACCGCGTAACTCCGATTAACAAAGGGCTCGACCGAGTCCCCTTTGTTCGCTTTTTATGCCCTTTTGCAAACTAAACTTAGAACAAAAATAAGACTGAAAGTAACAATTATTTTTAATTAATAAAGTAATGAGTAAAAAGCAAGTAAAGAAGAGTTATTCTGCACCAGCGTGCATGATAATTCAAGTCAACGAAACAACTTTTTTTGATGGATGCATCTATGCCTGGGTCAGCATAATCCAGCACAACCAGGTGGAGCATATGGAGATGCCAAGAAGGCTCATAGTTGGATGGTTGAAGGTGAAGGCGAGGAGAAAATCCATCATGGGAAAGACTAACAGAAAGTTATTAAACTAAAAAATCAAAGAAAAACAATGAAACAATATTCATTTGCATCACGACTAAAGTCTTTGGCACTTGTGTTCGGCATAGCCTTAGCTTTTTGCTTCTTGTGCTAATGAGGACATAGTGCAAAAATCCTAATGGCACAGATAACAATAAGAACCTTACCATCTTCTCAACAGGTGACCCAGGGACTCGCACTTCCATGGAAAGCAATGGCGCTTTCTATTGGGAAGCAGGCGATAAGATTTGGGTAAAGGATGATGACGGTGCATGGCGGCAAAGTCGTAATGCTCCAACAGAAAAGACAGCCAGCTTTATGTTTGTAGTACCTGGTAAGTTTACAAAGACTAATACCTATAAGGTTTATTACCCAGGTCAGAATGGCAATCAGAATCAAGTTACGATCGCTGCAAACCAGAGCCAGGCAGAGCCAAATACCACCGCCCACTTTTGGTGCATCTGGCGATTGCGGTATGGCAGATGCCGCATGGTCAAATTCAAAGAAAGGATTTGCTTTTACCCTTGACCATAAGGCTGCATATCTCCTCCTCTTGCCACGCACGAGCAACACTGCTTTGCATGGTTGTTACCTAACTAAAGTAGAGGTAAATTCAGACAATGACATTACGAGTACATATACCCTCGACCCAGTAACAGGCAAACTGACAGGGTACAGGCACGGGCAATCAGATTATCGTTTCAACAGGTGGTAGTGGAGCATACGCTAACGGTTTCCTTTAACTAACAACTCCGCAAGCGCCACTACCAATGGTGCTTACGTAGTTATAAAGCCTGAGCACCCATACACTCAAAGATACGTTATTGGGTAAAAGACATTGTAACACGCGTAGAGGGAGCAATAACCAAGACATTAACATCAGCAACCTACGACCAGAACAAGTATTATAATATCACTGCTAACCTTGACGTAAAGAACTACGATGGCGACCATTATTACATGTGGGATGCCAAGCAGCAATATTGGTATGGTTACGAATGGACAAAGAAGTTGCCAGCAGGCGTAGGTCAGCCAACTTTCAATTGGCTTCAGGCGGAACGACTTTCCAGCAACTACCCCAAGAGCAACACTGACGCTCGTTACTACCACGAGAACAGCGGTTCCGGTCGCTTCGATGCTACTCAGAGTTGTGCAACTCTCCCAAACGCTAACGAGCTGTCTTGGTATGTAATGTACGGCGATCCACGTTGGGATGCAGATAAATTATGGACAACTATGGGTCATTTATATAAAGGTGGTATGTGGTTTAAGAAGAAGTCTGTATTACAGGCAGAGCATCATTACGACACCGAGAAATCTGCCGACGGTTTAACCGACATGCGTACAACAGCGAAGCAGTACTCCAACTTCAACCGCAGTAGTATCAACAACTCTGGCCTCCCTTCCGCCGCTGACGCAGGCAAATTACTTTTTCCCTGCCCGCCTTGGGTAACTACTACTCTGGTCAGTTGAACTACCTTGGCGAGCGTGGCTTACTATTGGTCGTCAAGTGCTAACCCTATGTACGACTACATCGTGTACGGTCTGCTCATCGAAAGTGGCCGCGTCAACTTGGGCAACAGCGGCCCCGAATACGGGTACAGGGTCGAGCCAACGTTCGAGTAGTCCGTGCGCTTGCCCTCTACGAGGGTCGCCCTCTAAGAAATCCCTCCCGAACCAACGGTCACTGACCGAAGAGAAGTAAAGGGGAGGGAGTTCCTAACAGGATAAAGGGAGGGTGAGAGACAAGGAAAAATCTAACCCGCTGGAAGAAAGAAATTCATGCTTCTGCACACTGCAGAAAGGCTAAAAAGAGATTTTTCATGCTTCTGCACACTGCAGAAAGGCTAAAAAGAAGTTTTTCATGCTTCTGCACACTGCAGAAAAGACAAAAAGAGTTTCTTTCACGCTCGCACTGAAAAGACCAAAAAGAAAGTTTTTTTCACGCTTCTGCACACTGCAGAAAAGCCAAAAAGAAGATTTTTCACGCTTCTGCACACTGCAGAAAGGCCAAAAAGAAGTTTTTTTCATGCTTCTGCACACTGCAGAAAGGCTAAAAAGAAGTTTTTCACGCTTCTGCACACTGCAGAAAAGGCCAAAAAGAAGTTTTTCATGCTTCTGCACACTGCAGAAAGACAAAAAAGAAATATTATAAGAAAGAAAGTATTAAAATTCAATTATCACTAACTTAAAATCATAAATCATGAAAAAAAGTTAAACATTCAAAATTCCCAAGATGATGCAAATAGACAGCAGCTATTGTGGCAGATATGCCAATTCGCATCACTTGCAGTTTCCAGTTCAACATGTATGAATTGGTGAAAGCCGTAGACAAACTGAAGTTGCACCTGACGGATGAGTTGCTGAAGACTTGGGCCGACTGTTTGGACTTGGAAACAGAACTGAACAAGCAGGCCACGGCAACAGTCTACACCGAACAGATGAAAGCGTTCGACCAACAGCGCGACGACCTGCTGACCAACCTCTTTGGTGTGGTGAGGGCGCAACTGAAATCACCCGTGGCAGCGGTGCGCGAGGCAGCGAAGGCGTTAGACAAAGGGCTCGGCGTTTACGCAGGCATTCAAAGTAAGGCGGTCGACGCGGAAACGGCTGAGGTGCGTGGAATGTTGAAAGACTTAGAGCGCTTTGCCACTGAGGTGACGGCCTTAGGACTGGCGCCAGTTACGGCACAGTTGAAGACCGTGAACGATGAGTTTCAAAAGGTATATAACACGCGACAGGAAAAGGCCGTGGACCAGAAAATGCCGGCATTGAGTGAGGTTCGTCCGCAGACCGATGCCGTCTTTGGCGTAGTTTGCCGCTACATTGAGGCCAGCTATCTCTTTGCCACAACCGACGACGACCGCGCCCTGATAGAGCGTTTGGTTGACCGCATGAATCAGGAAAGCGACCACTTCAAAACTTCGCACAAACAGAGCATGGCGCAGAAGAAACCCACGCCCAAGCCTACGCCAGAAGAAGAAAACAGGCTAAAAGCAGGATTCCCAGCGCTTGAACAGCAAATGGAACTTGAGAGTGGCAGCCTCTCGTTTACAGGCAAGACAAAGGGCACGGCAGCCAAACGCAAATATGAATTGGCCATAACAGGCAAGACCACAGCCGATGGCAAAGTCAAAACCATTTGGGTGGGCGTGAATAAGGATGGCACGCTGTTTCTCGTAGAGGAGAAGGCAGAATGAAAAGCCGAAAAGCGGGCGGCGGAACAACCGAACAGCCCAACTTTGGGATTAAACATAAAAACCAACCATAAAATTGTCGAGCTTAGGGAAATGCGCAAAGGCCGCATTCATAAATTAACTCTTATTGCGACGAAAACCTGCGCAGCGGCGTAGTTATACAATAGGTATCGTCATAAATACTCCTAAGTCTAAAGTGGTGGTGCAGCGCTGTTGCGATAACAGCACTGCACCCTTTTTATAGTTTCATTTTTTTATTTGATTCGTTTAAGATACTCATCGGCCCGTTTGTCACCCAATTCTTTGGCCTTTAGCAATGATAAACGGGCTGTTTCTTTCTTGCCAAGTTCGAGTTGGGCAATGCCAAGCAGCAGGTGGCCGTCGGGATATTCGGGGGCGAGTTCTGTGCAGCGCTGGGCGGCTTTCTCGGCATCTTCAAGATGTTTCACGCGAAGGCTGAGCGAGGCCATTTCGGCATAGTAGGTGGGCTCGTCGGGGGTGAGGATGATGGCGCGGGCGATGTCGTTGAGCGCTTGTAGATATTGACGTGTTTTGTTCTCACATTTATAGCGCATGTAGTAGAAGTCGGAGGTGAGTGGGCGTCCTTGCATGAGCGAGTCGTAGAGATTGTAGTCTTTCAGTGCTGCTCGATATTGTTCTTGGCCGTCAAGGGCCATGCCGCGTGCCAGCACATAGGGAGCCGCTACGGAGGTGAGCGGTTGGGGGCAGGCAGCTACTGCACTGTCGAGTAGGGCCATGATTTCGGTTTGTGGTGCTTTGAGCATTGTTTTGCACTGGGCCGCTTCATAGAAGAATTCTCCATTGCGAATGGGGCTTTTGGTGAGTGCCATAAAGCGGTCGTAGGCCTGTTGGTATTTCTTTTGTGCATAGATGATTTGTGCCTGTTGGTGACGATATACGTCTAAGGGGTTGATGTTTTCGGCTTTTTGAGCCTCTTCAAGGGCTTTGTCGAGTGTCCATGCGGGATAGGAGTTGTCGGGATGATAGATTTGCTTTTGCAGAATGACCTTGGCGTATTCAGAGTGGGCCTCATCTTTCTTGGTGGCGCGCTCGATGGCTGTCTGCATCATCTTGTCGGCTTCGGCATATTTTCCTGCATTGACATAGCTCATGGCCTTTGGTTGAATATCCTTCGGTGGCGGTAGGGGAAGCGTTTGATGAAGTCGTCGATATATGCTTCGCGCTTGAGTGAGTCGGTGGTTTCGCCTGTCATCATCATGGTGAGCAAGGCTTCATCCTGTTTTTCGGGCAGGGCAGTGCGTATAGCGCAGGTGCGCAACACGGGGTCGTTGATTGAGAAGGCGTTTGCTTTGAGGCTGTTGGCCAATCTCACGTCGGTGGCATATACCTCTCCTTGTTTGCCGTGTTGTAGGAGTCCGATGACTTGTGCTCGCTCATTGACGAAGGGGCATCCGTTCATGTTCTCGGGTGCGTCTTGTGAGAAGATGTAGTAGTTGTATTGGCCCATGAACTTCTCTACTTTTTGGATGTTGAGGGCTTTGATGCTGGCTTTAGGATTGCCATAGCCCACGAGAAAGGCTTTTCCTGTTGCTTTGGTTTTCGGCAATGGGGGCGGGTAGAGTGGTTCCGCTAACGATGAACTTGCAGACATCATAGAGTTCGTTGGCGCCGATGATGGTTTCGACCTTGTGTTGTTTGCCTTCAGCATCGATGACAATGGCGTGGTCGGCTCCGCTGAAGGGTGCCCATGTGCTGACGGCCTGTCCGTCGGCAGACACGAAGATGCCGTGTGAGGATGCTTTGAGGCTTCCGTCTTTATTGAATGTGGTGAGTGTGAACACGGCCTTGGCAGTTTTCTGCATGGAAGCGTTCTGTGCAAATGCTCCGATGGTGAAGATGAGGAGCATGAAGGATAAGATAGTCTTTTTCATTTTGAATGGTTTTATGATGTATAGAGGAGAGTTAGTGTCAAGCTTTGTTGAGCAGTGCTTTTGCATTGCTGATGGCTTCGGCTGAAACCTTGGTTCCGCTGAGCATTTGTGCAATCTCTTGTATTCTCTCGTTGTCGGTGAGTCTTTGCATGTGACTCGTGGTTCCGTCTTTGGTTTCTTCTTTAGATACTTTATAATGGGCTGAACCTAAGGCAGCAATCTGTGGCAGGTGGGTGATGCTGATGACCTGTCGGTGGTTTTGTCCCATTTCTTGCATGATTTGTGCCATCATCTCGGCCACTCGTCCGCTCACTCCGGTGTCAATCTCATCGAAGATGATGGTGGGGAGTTTTACGGCTCCACTGATCATGGCTTTTAGAGAGAGCATGACGCGTGCAATCTCGCCTCCTGAGGCCACCTCGCTAATGGGTTGTAGGGGTGTGCTTTTGTTGGCGCTGAAGAGGAAGGCTGTTTTGTCTTGCCCATCTTCAGAGAGTTCTTTGACAGTGAGTTGTATTTGAAATCTCACATTTGGAATGCCTAAGGGGAATGAGCCTGTTGGCCATTTCTTTTTCGGCTTGTCGGGCAGCTTTCTCACGTTTCTGAGTTAGCATCTGGGCTTTCTTGCGGCATTCGCCTTCAAGCTTGGCGACTTTTGTTCGCGTTTCTTCAAGCAGGTCATCGGCATTATCAATGTTAGCGAGCTTGGTTTCGAGTTCGTTTTTTTCAGTTGAATGAGCTCGTCGATGGTAGAGACGCGGAATTTTTGTTGTAGCATGTAGATGGTGTCAAGCCTTGCATTGAGTTTGTCGAGTTGAGCTGGGTCAAAAGTCAATGTGTTCAGTTGTTCGGCTAATCTCCTGTGCAATGTCTTTAAGTTCGATGTGACAATCGTCAAGTCGTTGAGCTAACTCACGTGCATCGGGTGAAAATTTGCCGATGGCATGCAGTAAGTTTGAGGCTTGCTTGACTTGTTCAACTGCACCTTGCTCATCTCCGGCAAGCAGGCTGTCGGCTTCATAGAATGAGGTTTTGATTTCTTCGGCGTGTGAGAGTTGTTCAGTTTCTTGTTCAATGCTCTCTTGCTCGTCAGGGTTTGAGTTGTGCTTTGTCTAGCTCGTTGAATTGAAAGCGCATGAAGTCTTCATTCTCTTTGCTTTGAGCAAGATTGTCTTCAAGGAGTTTGAGTTCGCTGAGTGCTTTGCGATAGGCTTTGAAACTCGTTTGATATTCACTTCGTTCTTTCTCGTCGTGAGCAATGATGTCAACCACATTGAGTTGGAAGTTTTCTTTTTGTAGAAGCAGATTTTGGTGTTGACTATGGATGTCGATAAGTCTTTCTCCCAGAGTTTTTATAAGGGTTAGCTGCACGGGAATGTCGTTGATAAAGGCTCGGCTTTTCCCATTTTTATTGATTTCCCGCCTTAAGATGCAATCCTCAGGGTCATAGTCGATATCATTCTCTTGGAAGAAAGCGCCTAAGTCATAGTTTTTGAGGTTGAAATGCGCTTCGATGATACATTTATCTTTTTCGGCTTTGATGACCTTTGTGTCTGCACGCTGTCCTAATAGTAGGTTGATGGCTCCGAGAATAATGCTTTTCCCGGCTCCCGTTTCACCAGTAATGACAGAGAATCCACTATCAAAAGAGATATTGAGTTCGTCTATTAGTGTGAAATTTTTGATGTATAATTGTTTCAGCATATTCTTGATTTATTGTTTTATTCTCTCCCAGCTTTCGTTTAGGCTGGCATTGAGTGTGAAGAGTATGTCATAGATTCGTTCTTTCTCTTTTTGTGTGCCATGACCTTGATAGATGTTGGCAAGTTCATCTTTTTTATAGTCGGTCCATAGTTGGGGGAGTCTGCTCAGTGGTCTGTTTTCATGCGCCTTCCATAAGTTTTCTTCGAGGGCAGTGGTGATATTCACTCGTGCTTTCTCTGGATTTGTGGCCATCTGGTCTAATCCCTTTCGATAATAGTCATATTGGAGTGTTCGGAAAGGACTTAATTTCTCATCCGTATAGGCATTGATTACCGCAAACCGATTTCGGTCGTCGTCAAAACTCTTCCATCCTGCAAAGTTTAAACCCTGTGCATTGTTGGCTATGTTGAGGCATTGTTGGAGTATGTCAGTCCCTCCCATAGGCGAAAAGCTGTCTAAGTTGATGCCAATGATGAGATAGGCATAGTAGGCGCATAAGGCCGTGAGCTGATTGTTGATGTGTTCTTTGTTGAACTCTAATTGAGCAAACTCAGCATATTCGAAGTCAAAGTTATTGTCGGTGTTGCTATAAAGCACTGTGGTGTATGTTGAATTGAAATACGGGTCGGTTGGCTTGGATAATGGCTTTACAACTGAAGGTGTTGTTCTGTTGATCGTATTTGTTCACCGTGATATTGAAACTGCACGCTATCCGCTCATTTTTTTGAAACTGGAGGTCGGTCCATTTTCTATCATTGAGAAACTGGGTAAGGGCGTTTTTGCAAGTTGTCGAATATCGCATTGTTTTGTACCTTGTATTTGGGGTGTGGTTGATATTTACGACAGCTTGGAGCTCTTGAGCCATGAGTGGCCAGCTATAAAAGATTAGCCAACTCGTTAATAATATCTTTGGCAACATCCGTTTTAGGTTTCTTGGCATATTCTTTTTTCCCATTTTGATGGATAATCGTAATCTGATTTTCATCACTTTTGAATGTGGTTCCGGGGTTGCGTGTAGAGTTTAGCACAATGAAATCCGCATTTTTCTTCGTCAACTTGTGCTTGGCATTTTGCTCTTCATTGTTGGTTTCGAGTGCAAAAGCAACGATATGCTGGTTGGAGGTCTTCATTTTCCCAAGTTCAGATGCAATGTCTTGTGTGGGTTTTAGCTGTAGAATCAAATCGTCTTTCTCACGTTTAATCTTTGTTTCTGCCACGTTTTCAGGTTTGAAATCGGCTACTGCCGCACACAAAATGGCTGCATTCTGATGTGGAAAGGCCTTTATAGCCTGCTCATACATCTCTTCACAACTCTCCACATCTATTCTGTTGATGCCTTGAGAACAATGAAGATTCACGGGACCACTAATCAATGTTACCTCCGCACCACGTTGATAGCATTCTTCAGCCAATGCAAATCCCATCTTTCCGCTTGAATAATTGCCAATGAATCTCACGGGGTCAAGCTTTTTCATACGTGGGACCTGCCGTAATCATGATATGCTTTCCCGATAGGTCGTTTGTTGAATTGAAGAAGCTTTCAAGACTTTCTACAATCTTCTTGGGTTCTTCCATTCGGCCTTTTCCCTCAAGTCCACTGGCCAGAAAGCCACTTGTAGGCGCTATGATATGATTGCCATAGGATATCAGTTGTTGAAGGTTGGCCTGTGTAGAAGGGTGTTGATACATATCAAGGTCCATTGCTGGGGCTATAAATACGGGGGCTTTCATGCTGAGATAGGTGGTGATGAGCATGTTGTCGGCAATGCCGTGTGCCATCTTGCCGAGTGAACTTGCCGTGCAAGGGGCTATGAGCATAGCATCTGCCCACAATCCCAAATCTACATGAGAGTGCCAGGTGCCATCACGCTGGGCAAAGAACTCACTGATAACGGGTTTGTGCGTTAATGCCGAAAGCGTTATCGGGGTGATAAATTCTTTGCCTGATGGGGTGATGACCACCTGTACTTCAGCCTCATGTTTGATGAGTTCACGGATGATGAGGCATGATTTATAGGCCGCTATCGACCCTGTTATGCCGAGTACTATCTTCTTTCCTTTTAGCATGAGTGCTTGTTAAATTCACGAAGCCGAATGCGCGTCAGCACCTGTTTTGTGTTGTTTGGAAAGTCGGCTCCCAACATCCAAGAATAATATCCTGGGTCTTTCTTCAAGACTTCTGCCACAGGATAGTCCTTGTATTTACCAAAGTTGAATACTTCTTGCAGTTGAGGCTTTCCGTCTTTATCGGTTAAAGGTTTTCCTTCTTTGTCTGTAATAGGTGCCCAAATCATGCGTCCTGCAAAGTCAACATTGTCGTTTTGTTTGGAAAACTCGGCCAAGAAGTCCATATCATTCGGTAGAATACGCTCGTCTTCTTCCTGTTGTTCTTTAGAATACATATCCAATTCACCCATCAATACCCGATAGGTTGCCTCAGTATCTTGGTCTGCTCGGTGAGCCTCAAAGTCTTCTTCCATCTTTCTTCCACAATAAAACTTGTAGGCAGCTGCCAGATTTCTTCTTTCCATCTTGTGGAAGATGGCTTGTGCATCTATGAGTCGGCATTTAGAGAAGTCAAAGTCTATGCCTGCACGCAAGAATTCTTCAGCGAGCATTGGTACGTCAAAACGATTGGAGTTAAAAGCCTGCAAAGTCACATCCTTTGAACGTTTCGGCCAATGTTGTTGATATCTGTTTGAAGCTGGGTGCATCCTTAACTTTCTCGTCATCAATGCCTGTTAGTTCGGTAATCATCTCTGGGATGTGCCTTTCCCTGGATTGATAAGATGGTCTCCACGCTCTTCTTTTCCGTCAGGATAGACCTTTATGAACGAAAGCTGTATGATGCGATCGTTTACGATATCAAGCCCTGTAGTCTCGAGGTCGAAGACTACAAGGGGCTTTTTCAGATTTAATTTCATTTCTTATTTATGTGTTGTCGTTCCTTAATCGTTGAGCAACATAGGCATGATCAACATCAGAACATTAACATTTTCAGGTTGTTCGGTAGGCACAATAACACCTGCACGGCTTGGGTCTGCCAATTGGAAGTTTACTTCATCACAATCAAGATTGTTCAGAATCTCTTGTAAAGAGCTTCCCTTGAAGCCAATACTCATTTGTGGACCATTATAGTCACAAACGATTTGTTCCTTTGCACTGGTTGCAAAATCAATGTCTTCAGAAGATACTTCGAGTTTACCTGATTCAATGCGGAAGCGAACTAATTGACTGCTTTCACTTGCAAATGGGAGTACACGGCGTAAAGCTCCGATAAGACTCTTACGGTCTATACTCATGTTGTGTGGGTTTTCAGGAATCACACTATTGTAGTTGGGATAGTTGCCTTCAATGAGTCGACAACAGAGCTGACCTTCTGCAAAGCGTATTTCGGTAGTGCGGTCGTCAAACTTGATAACAACATCACTATCGTCTTTACTCAAAACATTTTTCAAAAGTGTAGCTGGTTTCTTGGGAAGGATAAATGAAGCCGGGGTGTCACTTTTTCACTGTATAGTCTTGATTGCGTACAAGCTTATGACCATCTGTGGCTACAATGGCCAGATAGTCGGTTGTAAGGTCAAAGTATATGCCATTCATCACAGGACGAAGTTCGTCTGTTGCTGTGGCAAAAAGTGAGCGTGTGATGTTATTAATCAATGAGTTTGAAGCCATTGTTATCACGTGTGCACCATCTGGAACAGCTTGTGTGTGAGGATATTCGTCAGCATTTTTGTGCCGTGAAGTTATACATACCATTCTGATAAAGAATCTTGATGGTGAGGGCTTCTATATCAACTTCGAATTGAAGAGGTTGTTCTGGAAGCTCTTTTACGGCGTCAAGAATCGTACGATTGGGCACTGCAAAGCTTCCTTCTCCATCACACTCACTGAGTGGCACAAGCGAAGTCATGACATTCTCATTGTCTGATGCTGTAATCTTTAATCCACTATTGCTTACTTCGAAGAGGAAACTATCGAGTATAGGTAGTGAATTTTTGCTGTTGATTACCTTGGCAAGTGATTGAAGGCGAGCGTTAAGAGCGCTGCTGGATAATGTAAATCTCATTAGTATCTTTCTTTAATAGTTATTATTCCACTTACGTTTTTTTGTAGAGACAAAAATACTAAAAAACCCTTGTGTAAAACAAAAAAAGACATAAAAATGTTTCATTTATTAGAACTATTTTAGTAATTTCGCAAAATCAAGTGTAAAAACAAAAACACGATTTTTTTAGTTTAAGAATCATTGAAAATAATATAAAATAAACTATGGATTTACAAGGAAAGGTTATTGCAGCATTGCCCGCTCGCTCGGGAACTTCTGCTCGTGGCGAATGGAAAGCGCAGGATTTTGTTATCGAAACGCATGAGAATTTCCCTCATAAGATGGTGTTCAGTGTGTTTGGTGAGGAGCGCTTGCAACGTTTCAATATACAAATTGGACAAGAGGTAAATGTTTCTTTCGATATCGATGCCCACGAATATAATGGACGTTGGTTTAATAGTATTCGTGCGTTTGATGTTCGTCAGATTGATCCAGCTTCGTTAGGAGCTTCTGCCGCGCCTGCAGGGTTTCGAACCAACTCCTGTTAGTCCTGCTCCAGTAGGTGGTCCGGCACCTGTAGCTTCACAAGAAAGTGCAGAAGGAGAAAGCGCAGATGATCTGCCTTTCTAAGATAGAATAAATATTTAATTAGTTCAGAATGTAGGGGTGTGTCATGTATATGTGATGCGCCCCTTTTTTTCATTTTATGTCATGTTTTCAGTCTGTTTATAGTTTTTTTAGAATGGCATAATGATGATTGATTCTGAAGATTTGCTCTTCAAATTTCACTTACTTTTTATTGATAAAAGATATCAGATAAACGGGTGTTTTTTTAAGATTGTATTCAAATTGAGTTTGAAGGTATGTGCATAGTGTTTAACTATACAAAAATAAACTGATAGGTTTCACAGAATGATATGACTCATATTGCGGGCTAAAAATGGCTTGAATTATTTACTCATTTCAGGCAGATAAGATTTCGGATAATTCTCTATTGAATGATGGAAAAAAATAGAGTTTGTGAAACACTTAAATACTTATTATTTAGTTTTCTGATTATAAGCTTGTTATAAATCTGTATTTAAGGAGAGTCTTAATGATATGAGTTGGCTGATATTAGGTGATTATTCGATGATAAAAATAGCTATATTTTATGTATTCAATATAAAAATAAAATGGAGGTGGAAATATAAAAAGGCAGGAAAAAAATAAATGTGCTCAATGATGATTCAGCTTTGTTGTGGGCATAATAGAGAAGTGATTTTGTTCATGCTTTTTCTGTCTTCTCTGCGTATGCTTTTTATTCAAAAGCCACATGCACTTTTTATTTCTCCTGTCTTTAATTTAATCTTTTATTGCTTTATCTTTGCTTTGATTTCTTTTTATTGAAAAATCTTGTCTATTTCTGATAAAGATATCTCTTAATACTCTTTTTGGGTGTTTTTTCAAACTCTTCTTTGTGGATGATAATGGCCGAAAGTTTGCAATATGCAGGCTGAGTTTGATTGAGTTCATTGCGGTTTTGTTCCATGATGGTTTCCAAATCTTTATCACTCAACCCCATGCTCTTGGCTTCATCATAGTCAGGATGCACTAAACCCACGAGCTTATCTCCATCTTGAATCACGACACTTTCATTGACAAGAGCCATTGAGTTGAGTCGGTCTTCAATCTCTTCTGGATAGATATTTTGTCCGTTTGCACCGAGTAGCATGTTCTTGGACCGTCCCTTGATGAAGATATTTCCATGGGCATCTTTAGTACCGAGGTCTCCTGTGTGATACCATCCATTAGCATCAATGGTCTGTCGGGTAGCCTCTTCATTCTTATAATACCCCAACATGACATTCATTCCCTTTGCAAGAATCTCGCCAGGAATATTTTCTGGGTCAGGACTATCAATCTCTACTTGCATGTTTACAACAGCCCGTCCGCAACTTCCTGGCACAAAGTCTTTATAATCTGAATAGCAAATGATAGGTGCACACTCTGTAGCGCCATAACCAACTGTGTATTTGAAGCCTATCTGATGAACGAAATGTTCTATCTCTTGGTTAAAAGCGGCACCACCGATGATAACTTCATAGAACTCTCCTCCAAATGCATTTGATACCTGTTCGCATATCTTTTCACGCACCTTCTTAGCCACAACAGGCATGTGAAGAAGCATACGCATGCGATTGTTCTGTATCTTTGGGAATACCTTTTTACGTATAATCTTCTCGATAACCAAAGGTACACTGATGATGATCTTCGGCTTAACCTCACTAAAAGCCTGTGCAATGATGGCAGGACTTGGTACGCGTGTGAGATAGAATACATGGCAACCTTTACAAAATTCGAAGATAAACTCGAAGGCCATACCATACATGTGAGCCATTGGAAGGATGCTAATGATGCTGTCTCCAGCCTTGACAACCTTTCCTAAAACTTGTTCAGCGAAATATTCATTGCTCCATAATGCACGATAAGGAATCATTACACCCTTTGAGAATCCTGTTGTTCCGCTGGTATAATTGATAAGAGCCAACTCGTCGGGAGACTTTTCAATATAATAGTTTATATGTTCTTTACGATAGTATTTTGGGAACTTTTTTCCGAACATTTCATTCAAATGCTCGCGTGCATAGGTGAGTTTGTCTGTACGGGAAAGCACAAGCGAATAGTCGGGGATATAGATAATGCCTTCGAGTGTGGGCATCTTTGTTGGGTCAATCTGTGTTGCCACTACATCACCTACAAAGAGAAGACGAGCCTCACTATGGTTAACGATGTTGTGCATCTGCTCGGGTGTGAATTCATGGAGAATTGGAACAGCCACACATCCATAGGTAAGTGTAGCCAGAAATGCTACAGCCCAATTTGCACTATTACGCCCAGCTAAAGCAATCTTGTCTCCTTTGACCACACCACTGCTTTCAAACATGATATGAAGTTTCTCGATTTTACGAGCTACATCATGATATTGCAGGGTCGCACCTTTGAAGTCTGTGAGTGCGTCTTTATCCCAATTGTCTATGATAGACTGCTGTATCAGACTATTAAAACTTGGTATTTGTTCCATAATGTTGTCTTTTTGAATTACTTTTTTTGTTTGGTAATCAATAGTTTTATTGGATGGTATTTTTGATAAAGATAGCGTTTAATGCTCTTTTTTGGAGTCTTTGCAAACTCTTCTTTCTGTATTTGAATCGCTGAAAGACTTGCATATTTGGGTAGAACTGCATTTAGTTCATTGCGATTTTGCTCCATAACTTGTTTTAAATCATCTTCACTGAAATTCAAAGATTCAACTTCTTCGTAATCAGGATGAACGAGTGCAATGATTTTTTTCACCTTTTTGTATGACAAGACTTTCATTGACTAAGGTCATCGAATTTAGCTTGTTTTTCAATTTCTTCGGGAAAAAAACGTTTTGCCCGTTTGCACCGAGAAGCATGTTCTTAATACGTCCACGGATGAAGATATGTCCGTCTTTTGACATCGTAGCTAAGTCTCCTGTATGAAACCATCCGTTCTTATCTATGACGGCATCTGTAGCTTCTTGGTTCTTGTAATATCCCAACATGACATTCTGTCCTTGTGTGATAATCTCACCAGGAACAGTCTCTGGGTCATTACTGGTTATCTTCACATCCATGAATTTCACGGGCTTTCCACAACTTCTTGGAATGAAATCATGCCAGTCTACATAAGTAATTAGTGGGGCAGTTTCAGTGGTTCCATAGACCATAGTGATAGGAAATCCGATGTTGATAAGGAAATCTTCTATCTCTTTATTTAGCCCAGCACCTCCTACAGCAACCTGATACATTGCACCACCAAACTCAGCCTGTACGATATCGAGAATGCGTTGCTTTACTTTTTTGTTGATAACAGGCATTGTCATCAATAGCTTATAGATGTTGCTTTGAATCTTTGGAAAGACATTCTTGCGGATAATCTTCTCAACAACTAATGGTACCGAGAATATCATTGCAGGGTGGATTTCAGCAAAAGCCTGTTGAATGAGCGTTGGACTTGGTAGTCTTGTGAGGAAATAAGTATGGTTTCCAAGGCAGAATTCGAGTATGAGTTCGCACATCATACCATACATGTGTGCCATTGTAAGAATGGCTAAGACATTACAATGCTTGGGTATCTTTGAACCAATTACTTCTTCTAAGAAGAGATAATTGCCAGTCAATGCACGATAGGGGAGCATCACACCTTTCGAGAATCCTGTTGTTCCGCTTGTATAATTGATTAAAGCTAACTCCTCAGGTTGGTCTTGATGATAGTGGATATGTTCTTGTCTAAAGTACTTTGGATATCGTTTTCCAAAGATTTCATTGAGATGTTCGCGTGCAAACGTAAATTTCTCAGACCGAGAAAGCACAATAGAAAAGTCTGGTAAATATAGGATTCCTTCAAGTGAAGGCATCTCTTCAGCATCAATTTCCTTTGCAACAACATCTCCTACAAATAGAAATCGAGACTCGCTATGGTTGACAATATTATGAATTTGTTCGGGTTTGAATTCATTTTGAATAGGTACAGCAACAGCCCCATAGGTCAAAGTGGCTAAGAATGCAACAGCCCAATGAGAACTATTTCGACCACAAATAGCAATCTTGTCGCCTTTATGTAGCCCACTGTTCTCAAATAAAATGTGCAGTTTTTCTATCTTTCGGGCAACATCATGAAATTGAAGCGTGGCACCTTTGTAGTCTGTCAAGGCGTCTTTATCCCAATTATTGATGATGCTTTGTTCTATAAAGCGGTTGAAATTTGGTTGTGAGTCCATTGCACAATAACAAAATTTTTGTGCAAAGATAGTTCTTTCTTTGCACATCTCAAAAACTTTATGTGCACTTTTTGTTTCCTATATTAGATTTTATTTACTCGTATCTCATGGACTTTGCAGGATGGATATGAGAAATCAAATAACTTGGAGCGATGAGCACAAAGAGGCTGATGAGTAGGGTAGCAACGTTCAAAATCATAAATAAAGGGATATTATACTCCACGGGGACCGTACTCACATAATAAGTTTGCGGATTGAGTTTGACGAGTCCTGTGAACTGTTGAAGCGTGATAAGGCCAAGTCCAATCAGGTTTCCAACCAACAAACCTTTGCCTATAATGAATGCCGCAAACCACATAAATGTGTGTCTGATAGTTTTGTTTCGTGCGCCTAAAGCTTTCAAAATGCCAATCATCACAGTACGTTCCAAGATGATTATTAGTAGTCCGGATATCATAGTTACTCCTGCTACGGCAATCATCAGTGCGAGGATAACCCATACATTTAGGTCGAGTAGGTCAAGCCATGAGAAGATTTGAGGGCAAAGTTCACGGATTGTCTTTGAAGAATATGTCTCACCATAGTGGTCGAGTGTGCGGTTTACCTTTTTGATGACGAGATTCTCCACATTATCTAACTGGTTGAAGTCCTTGACAATGAGTTCTGCTCCAGTAGCTTGATCATCATGCCAACCATTGAGTTTTACAATCGTATTTAAGTCTGCAAAAACAAGTAATGTCGTCATATTGTGATAGATTCGTTTGATAAATACCTTGAATCTTAAATCTTCTTGTGCGTATTCCATCCTTATCAATGAAATAACTATAGATTTTATCATTGACTTTCACGCCTAACTTGGCTGCAATGCTTTTCGAAATGAGGATATTATTGTCCGTTGTCGTATCATTAAAGCGTGGGATGCAGCCTTGAACTAAATTATGATGAAGAAATGTTGTGTCATATTCGGGACCGACACCTTTGAATACTACTCCCAAGAAATCATTGTCGGTTTTAAGTATTCCTTGTTTAAGTGCGTAGCGTTGAACATGTTTAATGCCAGGAATAGACTTCAATACTGTAATCATGGAGTCATCCATCTGAATGGGATAGGAGTCACCTGTCTGCAAGGTCATAAAGTCTGAAACCTGAATATGACTACCAAATCCAATCACTTTGTCACGTATTGTATGTTTGAATCCAAGTACGACACTCACCGAAATCAGCATTACTGCAAGTCCGATAGCTACACCTGCTGTTGCAATGCGAATGGCAGGGCGCGACACTTGTTTTCCTTCGGTCTTGCCACCATAGATTCTCTTGGCTATGAAAAATGGTAGATTCAATGTTCTTTTGTCTATTTCTACAACAAGTTTATCTTTCTTTTTAGCTTTTTACTCTTCGTCAACGACGCGTCCCGGATAAGCTTCGAGTGCTTTTCGCAGTACAACCAATGCACGCTCGAGATCTGCTTTCTTTAGCACATAAGCGATTCGCACTTGATTAATCCCGGCGCCTGGCGTTGTATAAAAACCCTGAAGCAGGAGCCATCATCACGGTTTCGCCTTCATAATTGAACTCCTCAAGACACCAACGACAGAATTTTTCGCTGTCATCAACAGGGAGTTTGGCAACCGTATAAAATGCGCCCATAGGAATTGGAGAATATACTCCCGGGTATACGATTTAGACCATCGATGAGGCATTTACGACGCTCAACATATTCATCATATACATTCCGATAGTATTCTTCAGGGGCATCGAGCGATGCTTCTGCAACAATCTGTCCGATAAGTGGCGGAGAAAGGCGTGCTTGACAAAATTTCATGACGGCTTTTCTCACTTCTGCATTCTTGGTTATCAATGCACCTACGCGGATACCGCATTCTGAATATCGTTTTGAAACGGAATCAATGAGAATTACATTCTGCTCAATCCCTTCCAAATGGCAGGCACTGATATAAGGTGAGCCTGTGTAAATATATTCGCGATAAACCTCATCAGAGAACAGATAAAGGTCATATTTCTTCACGAGATCGCGGATTTGATTCATTTCGCGACGCGTATATAGATAACCGGTCGGGTTATTTGGGTTGCAAATCATGATGGCACGTGTGTGCTCATTGATTAGTTCCTCAAACTTCTCAACTTTGGGTAATGAGAAACCTTCTTCGATAGTTGTAGCAATTGTGCGTATGGTGGCGCCTGCACTAATGGCAAACGCCATGTAGTTTGCATAAGCTGGTTCTGGAATGATAATCTCGTCGCCAGGATTTAAACAACTCATAAAGGCGAACAGCACAGCCTCACTTCCGCCTGAAGTGATGATAATGTCATCAGCCTCAACGTTGATGTTATATTTCTTATAATATCCGGTTAACTTCTCTCGATAGCTTTGATAGCCTTGACTTGGAGAATATTCCAATAGTTTGCGATCGATTTTCTTCAATGCATCGAGGCCACATTGTGGCGTAGGAAGATCGGGTTGTCCGATATTGAGGTGGTAAACCTTTGTGCCGCGTTGTTTTGCTGCTGTTGCGAGAGGGGCCAGCTTCCTGATAGGTGATTCTGGCATCTCTAATCCGCGTACTGATATATCTGGCATAAATTTGTATTATTTACGATGGTTTTTCCCCACCATGATTTATCATTCTGCCTGCAAAGGTAGTTATTTTTTTTGATTCAAATTCGTTTTCGATGATACTAATAAACGCGAGGGACCGAATATCGTTGTGCCTACACGAACCATTGTAGAACCATGTTCAACTGCAATCTTATAGTCGTGGCTCATGCCCCAAGAGCGCTCCTTAAAGTCTTTTTTTCTTTTTGAGAAATATTGGTTTTTATCTCATCGAAGAATTGTTTTGCAGTGTCAAACTCGGCAGCAATCTGCTTTTTGATTGTCGGTGTTGCTCGCCATCATCATCAAACCACAAATTTTCACATGCTCAAGTTCGCGCTAAGTTCCTTCTTCCAACAGCGCTCTACAATCTTCAATTGTGAGTCCATATTTTGTCTCTTCTTCAGCAATGTGAAGTTCTAAGAGTACTTTTATGACGCGATCGTGCTTGGCTGCCTGTTTATTGATTTCTTTGAGCAGTTTTAAAACTGTCTACGGCTTCAATCATCGAAATATATGGGAGCAATATACTTCACTTTGTTGGTTTGCAGATGGCCAATGAAGTGCCATTGGATATCTTTTGGCAATTGCTCAACTTTTTGTTTCAGTTCTTGCTCGTGGCTCTCTCCAAACCGCCGTTGACCTTCAGCATACGCCGCTTCGATATATTCGCAAGGATGATATTTGCTGATGGCAACCAATTCTACTCCTTTAGGCAGGTTGCCTATCACTTCATGCAGATTTTTTTGCTACATCAACATTCATACACTTCTATTCTGTCGCTGTTTGATTGTTTTTGCTCTTGAGTTTCATACTCAGGAACATCATCGCTGTGCGTATCCTGATTCAATTTTGGACTATTGTGCTCAAATACGTCCATAATCTGAGTTTCCTGAATAGCCACAATCACATAATCGATCATTGTCTTGCCCATCACTTCTTCAATGTGTTTCACTGCGGATGGAACATTGTTGGCCTGTACCAAATAAGTGATGGTTGAGCGTTTTTCCTTCTCCGTTTTTTCATCTATCGTAATGAATTGCAGTTTGCACTTATACCATTTGTCATCTGTATCGACATCGCTGAAGAAAAATCTCACCATAAGCGGCAGATTTAAGGTCGGTTACTTTGAATTCCCCACTGATATACACACGCATCTCTTCGATGATGGTATTTTCCGCCTCCGTGAAACTCAATGCATCAACGACATAACTTTCCGACACTTTTTTTTGCATGCCGTCTTCCATTGTCTTCTCGTAACGTATTTTGGCTTCAAACCAAACTGCAGTTCTGCTTCTCATTGTCTTAATCTTTTGTTTTTTGTTGAGCAAAGTTATAAAAGAAAAAAATGAATTATGCAAATTTTTTTGAGATTTCCAAGTTTCAATCCGTGGACGAGGTTCAGTCGGTTTGCTCGTTTGCCTCTTCAAACGATGGTTTATAATCGTTTTATCCCAAGAATCTGAAGAGAAACCAATAAAAAAGCGCACAATCGCAATCGGTTGTACGCTTTTCTTGTAGGATTCATTCAGAACGAGCCGTTTTTTACTTCTCCGCAGTTTTTTTCTTGATAGTTATCGTCTTTTCGATGACTTCCAACACTCCATCTTTGTCCACACTCACCCAAATTATCTTGGGTTTGCCATCGGCTGTCGTCTGTCCGGCAATGGCTAATTCATAATGGCGTTTAGAACCTCGCCCTTCGGCTTTTCCTGTAAATTTGAGACTGTTTTTTGCCAAATTCAGCTTCGTTTCTAATGCTTCGAAACCGGGTTTCAGCAGTTTTTCTTCAGTGGCTGAACGTTTCTCTTGGGCACTTTTCGAATTCCCTCGCGGTGAGCCACTGTCGCACGGAATTTGTCAGAGTTTGCGTTATATTCGGAGATAAGCACATCCAATTTTTGGAGTTTCAGGCTCAAGATCGGCGAGTGCTTTGATGCGAAGTGCAACCGCACTGAGTGCCTTGTCAGTGGCAGCGCGCAACGCTTTGATATCATAAGTTCCCGTGGGAATGATTGTCTTCAACGCATCAAGATAGCGCTTGTCGAAGGCTTCGTTGGCTTTCGAAAGTCGCGTGATATGCTCCGTTGCAGCAAGTTTCGTCACAGCTTCGGCGAGTTTAGCGTCTTGCAGATCAGCCACAAGGTTTTTTTATCAAGGCCGATTCTTTGTTATAGTTCGACGTGGTTACTTTTTGGGTAGCGCGACATCACGTTTTCCATTTTTTTGAGCCGCTTTTTGTTCATCAACGTCTTCGGAGAGCAAATTCATCTCCACCAACAACTGCAGTGCGCGATAGGCATGGTCTCGTGCGCGGTCGAGCGCCTCCAAATCAGCCGTTCCTCTTTTTTTCCTTGGAATATTCAGTGCCTTGTCTTCTTCGGCAACAGCATCCTTCAAGGTTTTCAACAAAGTTTTTAAGTTTTTTTCGATGCCCGCCTCTTCACAAAGTTTAATAACTTGTGTGGCGAACTGGTAATGCTCCATGTTGTGAAGCGATAATTTACGTACTTCTTTTATTTCCATATGTTTTCAATTAAAAAGATTAATAAATATAGTGATTAACTTCTGTATCTAAGCAATTGCTTCTTGCAATCTGATGATTGCCCTATGTTTTTTTATCAGATTTACTGGTGTTTTTACATTTTAAACTAAGTTTTTTATTAGAATCATGCATTTCATATTTTCCCCGTGTCAGAATCATCTACTGTCCCCGGGTGTTTTATCAGAATCACGCGTTTTTTTCTGCGATTGTCCCCGGGTGTTTTATCAGAATCACGCGTTTTTTCTGCGATTGTCCCCTAGGGTGTTTTTATCAGAATCACGCGTTTTTTGCTGCGATTGTCCCTCAGGTGTTTTATTAGAATCACGCGATTTCTGTTCATTCTACCCCAGGTGTTTGAATATAAATCGTCAAATTCTGATTATCTACCTCAGATGGTTCACCAAATTTAGTAGAAAAACTGATGATTTGTTCCCGTTTCTAATCTAATTTGTGTTTGACACGTTTTCTTAAAACCGAGTGCCGAAATGATGTTATATATTCTATTTTATTCATATTAATGAGTTTTTCAGATTTAGACTTCTTATTTCTAACTATTTACAGCAAATGCAACGAGCGTTTATTTCAAATCGTGAACATTTACTATTGTTTGCAAAGATAATAGTTTCTGTTGGTAAATCAAAATTTTTGTCATTGGTTTTATTTTCTTTTTTTGGCAATTCATTTGCAATTGTTTCTGTTCAGAAATAGGGCGGAGGTGGGGTGAGAAAACGTTAGGGATATGCGGTGTTTATGGGCAAAGATAGATTTATTTAACATGAAGATTTTGCAGTTGAGAGGGATTATTTGATTAATTTTGCGCCAATCGCAGCTCTTTTTAATCTGTATCTGAAGGGATGTGGCCTTATATATATAAAGGTGGATAACGATTTGAAGAGGATGTTGCGGTTTATGTCAGTTTGAGTTAGACTTTTGAAGATAAATTGAAATTTATTGTAGCGCAATTTACATGAGAAGATTTATTTGTTATTGTTTTTCTCCATCATCGTGTGGCTTCCTGTTTTTTTCGCAGAGTAGGGAGATTAGCGGACAGCTTTCTGACCGCGATACCAAGGAGAGTATGGCACAAACGACTGTGCAGTTGCTTCGTGCCCGCGATAGTTCGTTTCGTATCGGGCACTCTTTCTGACAATGAAGGCAAGTTTAAGCTCAGTGCGCCTGCCGATGGTCGTTATCTCGTTAGGATTACGAGCGTAGGATATAAAGCGGTGATTAAACACGCTAATGTCGAGAATGGAAAAGACGTGGTTCTGGGTTCCATCGTCATGGGCGCTGATGCCGTGATGCTGAAAGGGACTACAATCACTGGCCAGGCAACAAAAGTTTCGCTCAAAGAGGATACTTTTGTTTATAATGCTTCAGCCTTTCGCACTCCCGAAGGTTCGACCATAGAAGAACTTGTGAAACGACTGCCGGGCGCGCAAGTGTCGAGTGACGGAAAGATAACTGTCAACGGAAAGGAAGTGAAAAAGATTCTTGTCGACGGAAAAGAGTTTATGACTGGCGATACGAAGACGGCATTGAAGAACATACCAAGTTCGGTGATTAATAAAAATCAAGGCTTATGACCAAAAGAGCGATATGGCCAAAGTGACGGGCATCGATGATGGCGAAGAGCAAACGGTGCTTGATTTTGGAATGAAGGACGGCATGAATAAGGGCAGTTTTGGTAATATTGACTTGGCAATCGGCAGCCAGCGGCGTTATGCGGAGAAAGCCATGGGCGGATGGTTTAACGGGAACCACAGGCTGATGATGTTTGCCAACGCAAATAACGTTAACGACATGGGCTTCCCTGGCGGCGGATTCCGAGGCTTCGGTGCAGGTCTGCAGGGATTAAATGCGTCGAAGATGCTCGGTTTAAACTATAATTATGAATTGAAAGACCGGTTGCAGATGGATGCTTCGGTGCGTTGGAATCATTCTGATGGGGATGTGAACGCCTTAGGCTCTATGGAGAATTTCGTCAGCAGGATAGGAGCATTTTCAAACAACAACAGCTCAACCCTCTCGCGCAGTAACTCGTGGGATGGCCAATTGCGGTTGGAATGGACGCCCGACACGATGACAAACATCTTGTTCCGCCCACAATTCACTTACAATCGTGGGGATAATCTTGCGCACAGCCTTTCGGCTACGTTCAGTAAAGACCCTTATCTGTATGTTGCTAATCCACTGTTGGCAGATGCCATCACAAGGCTCGATGCTGAAAAATCTGATGGTGAATACGCAGGAAAAATAGTGGCATAAGTGACAATTCGAATAAGAGTTTAAGTGGAACATTGCAATATAATCGTAAGTTTGGAACAAAGGGACGTAACGTGACCTTGCGCGTAGGCGGAAACTACGGGTCGAGCGATGGCCACGAACTCACGCTGAATAATATCCATTTATATCAGGTTCAAAATGTCTTGGGGCAAGATTCGACATATCAAACTAATCGCTGGAAACTTGTGCCTACCACAAACTATGGGTATAAACTCAAATTTGCCTATAGCGAACCCATTGCGCGTGCGACATTCCTTCAATTCTCTTATGAGTTTCAATATAAATATAGTAAGAGCAACAGAAAGACCTATGATTTTAGTAATTTAGGCGAAACATTCTTCAGCGGTTTGCCTTTTTGACTACGGAAACTGGAATAGTTATCTTGGCAGGTTGGCCAATCCGCTCGATGACTACTACGATCAACGTCTGAGTAGGGTATTCTACGTATAGAAACTATATCCACGAGTTTCAATTGATGTTGCGTCTCATCAGAAAGAAATATAATTTGAATGTCGGCGTGATGTTGCAGCCACAAAAGTCGAAATATCTTTCAGAACTATCAAAGGAATCCACGTAGATACGATGCGCACTGTGACAAATTTCTCGCCGACACTTGATTTCCGTTATCGTTTCAACAAAGTGAGCAATCTGCGCATTAATTATCGCGGTACAACGTCACAACCGAGCATGTCGCAGCTGTTATCTATCACCGACGATAGTGATCCGTTGAACATTTCGAAAGGAAACGCTGGTTTAAAAGCCATCTTTTACAAACAATTTCCGTCTATTCTACAATAATTATGTAGAAAAAAAGACAACGGGCAATAATGACCTTTGTCAATTATAGTAACACGCGCAACAGCATTAGTAATAAGGTTACGTATGATGAGCGTACGGGAGGGCGTACCATTCAACCCGAGAATATCAACGGAAATTGGAATGCTATGGGTGCATTCATGTTTAATACTGCAATAGATTCGGCTGGCTTCTTTAATGTCAACACATTTACAAACGTCAACTATAATCATTACGTGGCGTACCTGGCATTAAATTCAACCTCGTCATCAGTTAAGAATATAACGCGGTCGACCTCTCTCGGCGAGCGTTTGGAGACCAGTTACAGGAATAGTTGGTTAGAATTGGCTGTCGATGGGTCGGTAAACTATATGCACAGTAGAAATCAACTTCAACGGCAGAGCAATCTCGATACGTGGCAGTTCTCTTATGGTGGCTCGGTGAATATTTCCCTTCCTTGGGGTACAACACTTGCAACGGATTTGCATAATAACTCTCGCCGAGGCTTCAACGATGCGTCGATGAATACTAATGAATTGATTTGGAATGCGCAAATCTCTCAAAGTATGCTGAAAGGCAGGCCACTATCAATCAGTCTTCAGTTCTATGATATTCTCCACAAACAGAGTAACTTCAGCCGTAGTGTAAATGCACTGATGCGTAGTGATACAGAGTATAACAGCATTTACAGCTACGCAATGCTCCACGTCATTTATCGATTTAATTTGTTTGGCGGGAAAAGAAGCGCGCAAAGATATGCCCGGTCCACCGATGGGTGGTCGTGAACGACGAGGGAACTCCACCGCCATCTTCTGGTGGGCGCGGCGGCTTTGGTGGCCCACCAAGATTCTAATCAAAAGTGGAAAGAACTTCTAATAAATGTTTTTGAGAAACGAAAAAAAGGACACTCGATAAGCGGGTGTCCTTTTATATTGTTTGTCATTTATGCTTTATTTAATGCTTGTTCAATATCGTCAATGATGTCATTTTACATTTTCTATGCCCACCGAAAGACGGATTAAGTCGGGAGCTATGCCTGCTTCCCGGAGTTGTTCATCAGAAAGCTGGCGGTGTGTGTGGCTTGCCGGGTGTAAAATACATGTGCGTGCATCGGCTACGTGCGTTACGATGGAGATAAAATCAAGGTTATCCATGAATCTGATGGCATCTTCGCGTGAACCTTTCAAACCAAAAGGCAATGACGCCACATGAACCATTCGGAAGATACTTTTTGTCCCAAAGCGTAGTATTTATTTGAAGGAAGTCCGCAGTAATTCACCCAGGCTACTTTCTCATTCTTTTTCCAACCATTCCGCCACTTTCTGTGCGTTGTCACAATGTTGTCTCATGCGTAAATGGAGCGTTTCAAGCCCTAAATTAAGTAAGAAAGCATTCTGCGGAGAGGGAATGCTGCCCAAATCCCTCATCAACTGACTAATAAGTTTCGTGAGATAGGCCATTTTCCCAAAGTTTTCTGTATAAATGAGTCCATGATAGCTTTCATCTGGTCTTGTCAGTCCACGGAACTTATCGCTGTGAGCTTCCCAATCAAAATTACCAGAGTCAACGACTGCGCCTCCAACTTGCGTGGCGTGTCCATCCATATATTTCGTTGTGGAGTGAGTAACAATGTCACATCCCCATTCAAAAGGCCTACAATTGATAGGTGTAGCAAATGTATTGTCAACAATTAAAGGAACCCCATGTTTGTGAGCGAAATTTGCAAAGCGTTCAATGTCAAATACCTTTCCACCCGGATTAGAAATAGTCTCTCCGAAGAAGCACTTCGTGTTGCTCTTAAACGCAGCCTCAATACGTTCGTCTTCCCATTCAGGATCAATGAAAGTGCAGTCAATCCCCATCTTCTTTAGGGTTACTCCAAACAGATTAAAGGTTCCGCCATAAATCGTATTAGGAGTAATGATGTGATCACCTGCCTCACAAATATTAAACACAGCATAGAAGTTGGCCGCTTGTCCCGAAGAGGTGAGTACTGCACCAATACCTCCTTCAAGAGCAGCTATCTTCTTTGCAACTGCATCATTGGTTGGGTTTGCCAAGCGAGTATAGAAATATCCGCTATCTTTTAAATCGAACAAACGTGCCATTTGTTCACTTGTGTCATACTTGAATGTGGTACTTTGATAGATGGGCAGTTGCTGAGGTTCTCCCTTTGTCGGTTTCCATCCACCATGGATGCAAATCGTTTCAAGACTTTTTTTCATATTATTGCTTGTTGATTTGATAAGATACTATTGTGACTAATCAATAGATTCAGCGTTATGTTCATGGATTTCTTGAGACAGTTACGCATGTAGCGTGTTATGTTCGATGGATTTATAGCAAATGTTCTATTCTCATATGCCCTCATTTTACCTTCAAATCTTCTTGCATTTTAAGTTGTATTTGATGGAAAAGGATAATGGTTCAGTCAAAAAACTGATAAACAGATCAGTTTTGAATCACATAGAGTAGAAGCTATTGCGCTTTGATTATATTTGAAATTCGCCAGCCAAAGGAATGCTAAGTAGTTCGCGAATTGTCTTCGTATCATCTCCGTAGCGACCATATAGGTACATCAATTTCGTGACAGCTGCCTCTACAGTGCAGTCCTGTCCACTAATAACCCCAGTTCCTTTCAATTGATATCCCGTGTCATAACGTCCCATTTCAACGAATCCCGTTACACATTGGCTGATGTTTACGATAGAAACGCCACGCTGTGAAGCCTTTTTGAGCGTCTCAATCAGCCATGCTTGTTGAGGTGCATTGCCACTTCCGAAGCTACGCATAACAACACCTTTAAGTTCAGGAGCATCCAAAGCATGTTCAAATATATTTGCTTGAATGCCAGGAAAGAGTGACAAAACCATAATGTTTGGATTCAAATCATAATGTGGAACCATGGGTTTTGTATAATCAGGTTTCAGAATATGATGAGAAGAAAACTGAAATCTTATTCCAACTTCACATAAGTGTGGGTAATTGAAGGAATCGAAAGCATTAAATCCATCAGCGTTTTGTTTCGTTGTGCGGTTACCTCTTAATAGTCTGCCATTAAAGTAAATACACACTTCGGGGACTATAGGAGTGCCATCTTCATGCTTTGCAGATGCCAAGTCTATACTTGAAATGAGATTTTCTTTAGCATCCGTCCGAAGATGTCCAATAGGGAGTTGGCTTCCTGTTAGAATCACAGGCTTAGTCAGATTCTCAAGCATAAATGAGAGAGCTGAGGCTGTATAGGCCATTGTGTCTGTTCCATGAAGGACTACAAAGCCATCATAGGCCTGATAACGATTGGCAATGATGCCAACAAGTCTTGTCCAAACTTCAGGTGCCATATCGCTGGAGTCGATGGGATTTTCAAACTGATAGACATCAACATTTGTGGAAAGGTACTTCATTTCTGGTAAGTTACTCACGAGATGATTGAAGTCTAAGGGTTCAAGTGCATTCGTTTGACGATTTATTCCCATACCAATCGTCCCTCCGGTATATATGAGTAGAACTCTTCCTGTGGTATTTATTGTTTGCAGATTATCCATTATATATACGTCATCGTTTACGTAAAAACATTGCAAATATAGTTTAATTTTCCCGTAGTTCAAAAAAATATGCGTATATTTGCATTACACTTCATCGAAAAAATGACGGGTGCAGATGGTTATCGTCTTGTCTGATTCGGTGATTGTTTTACGGGATTTAATAAACTATTTAATCAAGATTAATCTAAACAATAAATCATTTATGAAACAATTCATGAACGAAGATTTCCTGTTAGAAACACCAACTTCGCGCGAACTTTATCACAATCATGCGGCAAAAAATGCCTATTATTGATTATCATTGTCATCTTGTTCCTGAGATGGTTTGCTAACGATCATAAGTTCAAAAAGCATAACAGAGCTGTGGCTTGAGGTGACCATTACAAGTGGCGTGCTATGCGTACAAATGGTGTAGAAGAAAAGTATTGCACAGGAGAAGAAACAAGTGATTGGGAGAAGTTTGAGAAGTGGGCTGAAACAATGCCTTATACATTCTGCAATCCCTTATATCATTGGAGTCATCTTGAGCTGAAAACTGCTTTTGGAATCACTAAACAGCTTAGCCCAAAGACTGCTCGTGAGATCTACGATGAATGTAATGAGAAACTTCAACAACCTGAGTTTACAGCGCGAGGACTAATGCGTCATTATCATGTTGAGTGTGTATGTACGACAGATGACCCTATTGATGACTTGCGTTATCATAAAGAAACACGGGAAAGTGGCTTTGAAATCAAGATGATTCCTGCTTGGCGTCCCGACAAGGCAATGAACATAGAAAAGGCTGATTACCCTGAGTATATCGCTAAATTAGCTGAAGTTAGCAATGTGGAAATCAATCACTTTTCGGATATGGTGGATGCTTTGAAAAAGCGACATGACTTCTTCTCTGAGAATGGATGTCGTCTTTCAGACCATGGAGTGGAAGAGTTCTATGATGATTCTTACACGGATAGTCAGATTGAAATCATTTTCGAGAAGGCACTTAGAGGCCAACAACTCAGTGTGTCGGAAGTCAGACAATACAAACATGCCTTTCTAAGAGTGTGCGGAGAGATGGATGCTGAGGCTGACTGGACACAGCAATATCATTATGGGGCCATTCGAGACAACAACACATTGATGTTTAATCGTCTTGGTCCTGATACTGGATTTGATTCTATTGGAGAGTTTAACACAGCGCGTGCCTTAGGACATTTCCTTGATGAACTCAACAAAGAAGGAAAACTTACGCGTACAATCCTTTTATTGTTTGAATCCTGGTGCTAATGAGATGTTAGCCACAATGATTGGTAATTTCCAAGATAGTACCTGCCCGGGGAAAAATGCAGTTTGGTTCTGGTTGGTGGTTTAATGATCAGCTTGATGGTATGACTCGACAGTTAAAATCTCTTTCAGTATTAGGGCTGTTAAGTCGATTCGTTGGAATGTTGACAGATAGTCGCTCGTTCTTAAGCTATCCTCGCCATGAATATTTCCGTCGCTTGTTGTGTAATCTTCTTGGGAATGATGTTGAAAAACGGCCTTCTCCCAAATGATCAAGAAACACTTGCACGCATGGTTGAGGATATTTCTTATAACAATGCTCGTAGGTATTTCAAATTCTATTAAACAAAAGAATATTCAATGGTTTGGCAGTTCTTTTCTCCTCAGAAAAGAACTGCTATTCTTTTATGGGGGTAGGAAATGTTTATAATTTATTCTTATCCTGAAAAATTCATCATAAGTAGTTGTAAAATAGAAAGATAAATCTGTCTGTTTTAAAAATGCAGCTCTTTGTGGGATTATTTGTTTCATTTTACAATGCTATATGCGGCATTTTGCATCATCATTGATATCATTTTAGAATCAGAAACAACCTGCTTCAAAACTTAATCTAAAAATGGTATGGAAGAAATGCCAATCTCAACGAGATTGGCATTCTATTGTTTGTTTGGAATAAGTGCTTTGTTATTTAAGCTTCAGCCTTTGTTTTTCTGCGTAGGCTTCGGGAGAGAACTGATACAGTGCTCTTGTTGAACTTGCCTTTGTGGAAGTATACCACACCATCAGCAAGTGCATAAAGCGTATCGTCTTTACCCTGTGCAACATTCTCACCAGCATAGTGTTTGTTTCCACGCTGACGAACGATGATGTTGCCTGCAATGATCTTCTGACCACCCCAAATCTTTACGCCTAATCTCTGTGAAGCTGATTCACGTCCGTTCTTAGAACTACCTACACCTTTCTTATGTGCCATTGTCTGTCCTCCTGATTTTAAGCGTTAATTGATTTAACTGTTACTTCTGTAAATTGTGAACGATGACCATTTTTCACGCGATAGTCTTTACGACGCTTCATCTTAAATACGATTACTTTGTCGCCTTTCACGAGTGGGTTCACAACTTCTACTGTTACTTTTGCACCGCTAACTGTTGGTGCACCGACTGTTACTGTACCGTTGTTATCAACGAGTAGTACCTTGTCGAATTCAACAGTCTTGCCAGCTTCGGCATCTTTGATGTGATGCACAAAGAGCTTTTTGCCCTCTTCAACCTTGAACTGTTGACCGTTAATCTCTACGATTGCGTACATTTTTTTATATATTAAACGGGTTTTTTTCCGCCAGGCGTCTGACCTTTGTCAGCACTTCTATGAGCCCAAAACGGACTAAATCTGTGCAAAGGTACGTAATTTTTGTTTTGAATCAAATGCGTAGCAAAAAGATAAATCTTGTGCTTTTTTTAATACACGTTAACTTTTATTTTCCAGTCAATTCATGTGCTGTTTTTTTCGGCAGTGACAAATTTCTTGTCCCCTTTTTTCTTGCTGATTAATAGCCCCGAAAGTATGGATATTGACGAAGATTATAAAGGTGTAAACATAGCTTAGTAAGAAAGAAATGATAATTGTAGAAACTATCATTAGGAGAGTGAAACAACCTGGAAGTTTATCAGGATCGCCCATATAAATCATATTATGTAGGTTTACTCCATAGGCAGCAAATAGTATAAATAGTGGTAATCCAAGAATCAAGATGGGGATAAAACAGCAGAGCGTTGTAAGCATTTGGCTTAAAAATAGTTTCCCCCAATAGCGTAATCCAGTGCGATATCCTTGACAAAAGATGTTTTTGAACTTCGAATTTATATTGCAGATATAGTCAGTCAAGCTATAGCTTAATGGTAAAACAAAGATAAAAATGAGTATAAAGAATACCCCAAGAAGCACGATGTTCAATATAATGGCTGTGAGAACTGATGTAACTTTACTTGTAATGAGCCAGTGTGTTACTATATCAGACACTATAAAAGGGAGTAAAAGTGCTGCAATTGAAACAATGATGGCAATAAGAGTTGTTACGCTTATGCGTTTGAGAACAGTTTTGAGTGGTAGCTCAATGAGATAAACAATATTCTTGGATGACATATATATAGATGTCAAGCAATAAAGAATAAATGCACATAGCAGTAAAAGCATTGTCAGTAATGAAAGTGGTTCATTTTTGATTAGCATCCTGCCAAGTTGTGCAAAGATGAGAAGAATGAACGTTGTACTTATGGTCCAAAACTAAGTTGCCTATCCAAGTCTTTTTTTGAATATCGTTGTGAAGTTCATGATTAGCTCGTCAAAAGACGATTTAATACATGCTGATACACTTCTGTTTTTATATATATTCTTTTCCATATTCTATTTGATTCTTATCGTATTCTATTTACTAAGTCTTCTAAATTCAGCACATGTGATAGCTGTTGCTATAGCAACATTTAGTGATTCTGCAGTCGCTGCATCTGGTGGATAATTAGGAATTCTAAGTGGATGACTTACTAATTGTCGAATTTCTGTAGATATTCCGTTGCCTTCATTTCCCATGATAATTAGTCCATTTGTAGAAAGTTGCTCGTCATAAATATTGTTTCCTTCAAGCAAAGTTCCATAAATAGGGATAGTTTTTCTGGTAGTTGTTTGAGTACCGATACCAATGAAACATAGTGGAGACGCACTCGTGTGATGCTACCCATTGTGGCTTGCACAACCTTAGGATTATACAAATCTGCCGTTTCATGTGAGCAAAAAGATGTCGTTGATTCCAAACCAATCGGCGATTCTTATTATTGTTCCAAGATTTCCTGGGTCTTGAACGCCATCCAGCATGAGGGTTAATGCTGATATATCTATGGTGTCATTACCTGTTTGAAAGAATGGGAAAAACACCGAGAACTTGTTGAGGATGTTGTAACAAACTTACTTTTTTAAGTTCTTCTTGGGTTACTTCAATAACCTCATTTGCTTGTACACAAGATTGGTTTTTCAATCCATTCATGTGTAGCTACAATGGTATGTGCTCGTTGTTTAGCAAGCAGTTCTCCCACAAGTTTATATCCTTCGGCAAGAAAAAGATGTGTTTGTTCGCGATTCTTTTTAGCTGAAGTGATTTAATAAATTTGATTTTTAGCTTTACTAATCATGTTGCAAACTTACATAAAAATTTTTGTAAATACCTACGCAATCTCGATGTTAGTGAATGTTAAGACTTATAATATTTCAAAAATCATGTTATATCTTACACCTTTTATATTGACTTGCATATATCAAAAAAAGATATTATCTTTGTGCGGTTTATGAGTTATAAATGGATTTACATATTATCGTTTTCGTTGCTGTTGATATGGCTGTAGTTCGACTAAGTTTATACCCAATGGACAATATCTATTAGAGGATGTAAAGATAGAGTCGGCTGATAAGGGACTTGATGCTTCAACACTTCAGGCCTATATTCGTCAAAAAGGAAACTCCAAATGGTTCTCTTTATTTAAGATTCCTATAGCAACTTATTCGCTTGCAGGCCGAGATTCGACGAAATGGCTAAACAGAACGCTGAAACATGTCGGCGAACAACCTGTTATCTTCGATTCTTTACAAGCGCAACTTTCAAAGAAAGATCTCACTACAGCCATGCAGAATATGGGATATATGCATGCGAGAACTGAGATGAATGTAAAGCGCCGAGGGCGTAAAGTCAATGTTGTTTATAGATTGATTCCTGGAGAACCTTATCGGATTTCAATGGTAAATTATGATATTCAGGATAGTTTGATTAAGAAATTGTTGTATACATACAAAGGAAGAGATGCTTTTAAGCCGTCTCTGAAGACGGGAAGTCGTTTCACAGTTGATGTACTTAATGAGGAACGCCGTAATCTAACGACTTTCCTTTTGAATCATGGTTATTATAAATTCCATAAGGATTTCATTCAATATAGTGCTGACTCGGCTCGCAATAGTCGTGATATCAACATTACATTAAAACTTCTTCCTTACCGAACAGCAAATCATTCAACTGATACTTTGCATCCATGTTATTCCATAGATACAATTCGTTATCATAGCGGAGATGATGATGAACGGCTTCATTTGAAAAAGAGTGTGCTGAAAAATGCCACGATGATAGATAGTTCATGCGCCTTATAGTGCAGATGGTTTACAGCAAACCTATAATAAATTTGCACGATTCCAGGCTGTGAGATATACGAATATAAGTTTCCGAGAGCATCCCGATACAACATTACTTGATTGTGACATTCAAATTAGTACCAATAAACCCTAATAGTATTTCGTTTCAACCAGAAGGGACAAATACTGCAGGTGACTTAGGTGCTGCAGCCAGTTTGACATGGGAGAATCGTAATCTTTTTCCATGGTTCTGAACTGTTTAGTGTTGCTGTTCGAGGCGCTTATGAAGCTATAACAGGACTTGAAGGTTATCAGAATCAGAACTATGTAGAGTATGGTTTGGAGTCAAAACTTAAGTTTCCACGTTTCCTTGCTCCCTTCCTTTCAAGCACTTTCAAACACAGGAGCCTTGCTACTTCTGAATTATCTTTAAGTTATAATCTGCAGAATCGTCCCGAATTTCATCGCCGAGTGTTCTCAACAGCATGGCGTTATCATTGGGCTGAGCCACGTCATCACATCAGTTATCGTGTTGATTTGTTGGATCTTAACTATATATATATGCCTTGGATAAGTGCTACTTTCAAGCATGATTATCTTGATAATGCCAGTAACCGTAATGCAATCTTGCGTTATAATTATGAGGATTTGTTTATCATGAAGAGTGGGGCTGGCCTTACTTACAATGACGGAGTAAATGCAGTGCGAGCTAATATTGAGGCCTCGGGAAATATTCTCAATGGCTTGTCAAAGGCTTTTCGATTCAAACAAAAATGCTATTGGGCAATACACCTTATTTAATATAGCCTATGCTCAGTATGCAAAGTTCGATATAGATTACACCCATCTCTTTCTTTTCGATAGTCGAAATACATTGGCTGCTCATGCAGAATTTGGGATTGCGTGGCCTTATGGGAATAGTTCTGTATTGCCATTTGAAAAGCGTTATTTTTCGGGTGGTGCCAATACTGTTCGCGGATGGGGTGTAAGAGAACTTGGGCCTGGTAAGTATCGTGGTACTGATGGACGTATAGATTTTATAAACCACACTGGAGATGTGAAGTTAACGCTTAATCTTGAATACCGAACTTACCTCTTTTGGAAACTCAACGGAGCTGCCTTTTCATCGATGCAGGAAACATTTGGACGCTCAGAAACTATGCTGAACAACCAGGTGGTCAATTTAAGATGAACACGTTTTATAAGCAGATTGCCGTTGCTTATGGCTTGGGATTAAGATTGAACTTCGATTATTTCATTCTTCGTTTTGATGCAGGAATGAAAGCTATTAATCCTGCTTACAGAAACAAGGAAGAGCATTTCGCTTTGATACATCCTAACTTTGGACGTGATTTAGCATTTCATTTTGCAGTAGGCTTTCCTTTCTAAATCATCTAATCTCGCATATACGGACTGATTATAATAGTTCGTATATGCCAGTAGGAACCTTTCTTTTCAATACTTCTACAGTGAAATCTACCCCTACAATGATTCCATGGTTTCGCAAAACATCTTCAATTGTCTTTTGTGCAAGTATGGGATGATTGTTCTCTTCGCTTAGATGACAGAGCCAAACTTTTTTTAATCGTGGTGTGGCAAAGGTTGCGATTGCTTCTCCACAGGCAGTATTACTGAGATGCCCATCAAGTCCTAATATCCTGTTTTTTAGGTGTTGAGGGTATGTTCCATGTGTAAGCATCTCTATATCATGGTTTGCTTCTATGACTAAATAATTGGCCTCGCCAATAAATGTCTGCATTTCTGTAGTGATATGTCCTATATCTGTCATCAAAACAAAGGTGGTATCGCCATATTTAATCATATAACCAACATTGTCAGAACTATCATGAGGAACACCAAAGGGAGTTACAATAAAGTCTCCTATTGTATAAGTTGTGCCCTTTCTCTATAACTTTTTTTGTGTGGGTTCAATTCTTTTCTTAATGAAATAGTTATGTTCTATGCCTTCATGCACACGTTTTGTAGTATATACATCCAGGTTATAATCCTTACTTAAACTACCTACTGACTTCACGTGGTCAGTGTGATCATGAGTAATTAGTAAATGGTTTACATCCTCCAAATGCAGTCCGTAGTTCTTGAAATGTTTCTTTAGCGTTCTTATTCCGACGCCTGCATCTATGAATTAGACTATCTTTTTCTGTGAAAAGATAATAGCAGTTGCCACTACTGCCACTACCTAATGATATGAATTTTAGCATTTTAATCGTTGTCCTTTCTACATAATAATGTTGTTGACGCTACCATTTTTTGTTCCATTTAGTATGGATTGGTAGCGTTGCTCTCTACAAAATTATTAAGAAAAAGATGAGAAATCCAAAGATTTTATCTATCTTTGTTTAAAATTAAAGGATAGTATATGCATCGTTTTAATCATCTACTTTTTAACTTACCTGCTGGAATCTCATTCTTTATAATACTCTTGTGGTGTTTTTCTTCTTGTGGTCACATCCATCAAAGAGATTCTGCTGAAGCATGTGTTGATTCGTTTTCTCAGCACTATTTCAATTGGCAGTTCCAACGTTCTATGCCATTTGTAACGCTGACATCACAGAAATGGTTACGTTATGTGGCCAGCCAAGTTCAACAAGATGATGTTGAGCAGTTACGTAATATGCCTCAAGGAGCGACTTACAAAATTATAAATGTGGATACAGAAGATGGAGATTCTGTAGCCGTATCTCATGTTTTGGTGAGAGGTTTCTTATGTATGGATACAATAGGAAAGAAAAGTCATGTGATTGATGAGGCTACTTATGAGATAAAATTGTATCATCAGGGAGGAAAGTGGTTAGTTAATCTTGATGGACTTCCTAAAAGAGTGAAATGAAACAGCCTAACTTATATATCATGTAAAGTTTTAAGTTAGGATTTTCTCCACAAAGTATTGTACGCCATTTTCTCCTTTTTTGTTGGAAGATAAACAAGATAAGATAATGTAATCCCCATCTACGGAGGTGATAGTTTACTGTTAATAATGAAGAAAAACCACTTAATTCGTTTCTAAAAAGTGTATAGTGTTTGCAAAGCCTCTTCTGTCTTTTCCATATATGAATCGTTAGTTTCAAAATGGTCGAAGAGTAGAGGGTTATTAATCTGCGCAATGCAAACATTATGTTCTTGCAATCTTTTTCCTAAGAGAACATCCTCAAACCCATAGCGTTTGAAACGCTCATCAAAAGGGTAGGTGAGTGCCGTAGTTCTCTTCATCATGAGGTTTGCCGTGTGCAAATGGTGGTAAGGATGCAACTTTCTCTGTTCCATCGTATGCTTGGGGGCTGCATCTTTTTCATAAAGGTAGCGTAGATTAGTTGTATTTTCGTTTCCCACTTCATAGCTACCATAAGCAACCAAGAATGTACTATCAAGTTGAATATAACTCAGAATGTAGTCTTCTCGTATGATACTCAAGTCGCTATCCACAAACAAGACCCATTCGTAAGTAGCTTGTTGCACAAGAAAGTTGCGGATACATGCGCGACCAATGTTCTTTTCTCGTGTGATATATCGAACATGTTCCAAATTCAATAGTTCTTCATTCAATAAACATAAGTGTTTATCTGTACTACCATCGTCAGCTACAATGACCTCATAGCGTAAGCCCTCAATGTCTTCACATTGAGTGACTAATCCCTTTACTAATTCTACACACTGGCAGTTGTAGCAAGGAATCAGTATACTTAATTCTTTTTTAGGGGGCAATTCTTTAGATTTTTTCTTTCAAATAACGTCCTGTAATGCTTGTTTTACATTCTATAAGTGCCTCGGGTGTGCCTGCAAAAACAAGGCTTCCACCTTTGTCACCTCCGTCTGGTCCGATATCAATTACATAGTCGGCACACTTGATAACATCGAGATTATGCTCTATAACAAGAATGGTATGACCACGCTCTATGAGTGCTTTGAAGGCGTCAAGTAGGCGTTGGATGTCATGAAAATGCAGGCCCTGTTGTTGGCTCATCAAAGATAAATAAGGTGGGTCCTTGTTTTTCCTGACCAATGAAAATAAGCCAATTTCACACGCTGATTTTCACCTCCAGAGAGCGTACTTGAATTTTTGTCCGAGTTTGATATAGCCTAATCCTACGTCCTCAAGTGGTTTGAGTCGGTTTACAATGGCTTGCTGCTTATATTCTCCAAAGAATGTAATAGCTTCAGAAACGGTCATGTTTAATACGTCATTAATGTTCTTTTCATGGAACCGAACTTCTAAGATGTCATGCTTAAAACGTTGTCCATGACAAGCTTCACACTCTAAAACCAAGTCAGCCATAAACTGCATTTCGACACTGATAACGCCTGCTCCTTTACATTCTTCGCATCGTCCACCTTCGGTGTTGAATGAGAAGTATTGTGGAGAAAAGCCCATCTGTTTGGCTAATGGCTGTTCTGCAAAGAGTTGACGAATAGCATCATAGGCTTTCACATAAGTGGCAGGATTCGACCGAGTGCTCTTTCCAATTGGGTTTTGGTCTACAAATTCTACATGCTTTATAGCCGTCCAATCACCTTCAAGCGCTGTATATTCCCCTGGAGCATCGGCAACTTCGTCTAAATGTCGTTTCAAAGCGGGATATAAAATGCCTTTAATAAGACTGGATTTTCCTGATCCTGATACACCTGTTACACAATTAAACACGTTGAGCGGGAACTTTACATCAATGCCGCGGAGGTTGTTCATACGTGCTCCTTTTAGTTCAATGGCTTTATTCCATTTACGTCTTGACTTAGGTGTTTCAATTACATCTCGTCCTGTCAAGTATTTAATGGTATAAGAACGAGGGTATTTCTTTAGAATGTTTTCAGGTGAATCATTAAGTTCTTCCGTACTTCCTTGGAACACAATCTCTCCTCCGTGTGTTCCAGCATCAGGGCCAACATCAATCAAATAGTCTGAAGCACGCATGATTTCTTCGTCATGTTCGACAACCATTACTGTGTTACCAAGCTGTTGAAGGTCTCTCAATACATGGATTAAGCGGTCGGTATCTCGGCTGTGCAAACCTATACTGGGCTCATCAAGGATATAAAGCGAACCTACTAATGATGAACCTAATGATGTCGTTAGGTTGATACGCTGACTTTCTCCGCCACTAAGCGTGTTGGATTGTCGGTTGAGTGTTAAGTAACCTAAGCCCACTTCAGCAAGGAATCCCACACGATTCTTAATCTCTGTTAGCAATCGTTTGGCAATTTGTTCTTCATGTTCTGTGAGTTGCAAATGGTCAAACCAGTCTTTAAGATTGATGATAGGCATCTCTACAAGCTCTGTAATGCTCTTTCCACCAACCTTCACCCATGTGGCTTCTTTCCTCAATCGGGTTCCATGACAATCAGGACAAATCGTCTTACCCCTATATCGGCTCATCATCACTCGATATTGAATCTTGTACTGATTCTCTTTAACCATTTGGAAAAAGGCATCAATACATACCTTATCATGAATATCAAGAGTCTTCTCACTTGGCAGTCCATGCCAAAGCATGTCTTTGTATTTGCGGTCTAATTTATAATAAGGTTCAAATATAGGAAAAATTATCTGTGGCAGCACGCCGAATGAATTCACTGCGCCAACTCCCCATTTTGTCACCATGCCAGCATTGTACACAGCCATCATATACACTCAAAGAAGAGTTAGGAATGACAAGTTTCTCGTCAATACCTATAATGCTTCCGAATCCTTCACAGGTAGGGACATGCCCCCAAAGGAGAATTAAAAGAAAACATATTATCATTAGGCTCTTCAAACTTTATGCCGTCAGCTTCAAAGCGAGTTGAAAATTCATAGGTGATATTTCCTGGTAAAAATACAAGTTTCAAGAGTCCATCACCTTCATAAAATGCCGTTTCTGCCGAGTCAGTCATACGTGAGATGGCATCCTTACTATCGTCAACACTCATTCGCGCGATAATCAAAAAGAGACTCGAAGCATCTGTATCTGAAATGTTATCTTCGTTTAACAAGTCTTCAATGCGTAGCACTTCACCCCCTTTGTACAGGCGAGAATAGCCTTCTTGCATATACATTTCTAATTGCTTTTTGAGAGTTCTTCCTTCAACAACATGCAGTGGTGAGAGCATCATAAACTTCGTTCCTTTTAGAGAATCCCATGATACAATGGATGACGTCTTCAGGTGTATGACGTTTTACTTCCTCTCCACTTATGGGTGAATAGGTATGTCCTATGCGTGCAAAAAGCAATCGCATGTATTCGTAAATCTCTGTACTTGTGCCCACAGTTGAACGTGGATTACGTGAGATTACTTTCTGTTCGATGGCAATTGCTGGTGGAAGACCTTTGATAAAAATCACATTCCGGTTTGCTCATTCGGCCTAAGAATTGCCTTGCATAAGCCGAAAGACTCTCTACATAGCGTCGTTGTCCTTCGGCATAAAAGTGTGTCAAAGGCCAGAGATGATTTCCCAGAACCTGACACTCCGGTAATGGTGATAAACTTATTGCGTGGGATATTGAGCGAAACGTTCTTGAGATTGTTAACGCGTGCCCTTTTAACTTCTATATAATTATCCATATATGATTACAAACTTTCAGTGATTAGCAAAGATACTTAATTTCTTTGACATTACAGAAAAAAACATGTGTTTTAATTCTCTTCTGTGATGTTTTTTTTGCCGTTTCATGTTGAAAAATTAAAATAAATTGATTAGTTTTGCATCCACATTTGACGAAGGAAAGGTGCTCGAGTGGTTGAAGAGGCACGCCTGGAAAGCGTGTAACCGCCTAAAGCGGTTCGTAGGTTCGAATCCTATCCTTTCCGCTTTTTAGTAGTGAGATATCGTGTTTTCGATATCTCTTTCTTTTTATAGTGATGTGTCTTTAATCAAAAAGGTGCACGATGTGTGGGTTATGTGACAGAACAAAAGCTCATAACTAAACGCAATATCCAAGTGTTTGTTTCGGAAGTGCTTTTAAGTCAATTTTTGTTTTGCATAGGGTTAAGTTTGTAAAACAAGCCATTTAACAGAGCGAAATGAGTCGTTTTGCATGATTAACTGGCTTGTTTTTGTTTGATTAAATGATAGGTTTTGTATTATTACTCTTAATCTATTGATAATCAATTTGATATAAAAATATTTATTAACTTTATGGTATAATTGTTTTAAGCAGGCCTGTTCTTGAGAACGAAAGCATTTAGTTTAATAAATTATGTTAGCCTTTTTTTAAGAAATAGATACCATGGTTTTACCAAAAAGTATTTAGGCTTTTTATACTTACAATCCTTAAGAAACGTTGTGCATATAAAAAAGTATGGCCTTCAGTCTTACAAGCAAATTGAGTTACTAATATCATTTAATGAATGAAAAATTTGCCGTTCTGAAAAAAATAGAATTAAATTTGCAGAGATTTAATTTACCAACAAAGGATATGAAAAAAATCATTGGCTTCGTTGCTATTTTTAGTAGCACTTTTTATTATTAAGTGGTTGTGCTTCAGTAAAAAAAGTGCCTTATTTTCAAAAACATAGATCAAGTAGATTTAGCGGCATCTAAAGATCTTTATAATGCTCATATTATGCCGAAAGATTTGCTGACAATATCAGTAAATACGATAAATCCTACGGTTTCGGCTCCATTTAATCTTTCAACAACAGCATCGTCTGTGCAAGTAGCACGGCACAAGGTTATTTAGTAGACAACGCTGGAAATATAAACTTCCCCGTGTTGGGTAAGATTCATGTTGCTGGTCTTACGAAAGAGCAATGCGAAGACTTGATAAAAAATAAGATTACACCGTATCTTTCAGCTGACGAGAAACCTGTTGTCACGGTGCGAACTTCCAGTTATCGAGTAACTGTTATCGGTGAAGTTAACGCGCCAAAAGTTATCCCTGTTTCGACAGAACAGATGAGTGTAATAGAAGCAATAGCCCAAGCTGGTGACCTGACCGTATATGGAAAGCGAGATAATATCATTCTTCTTCGGGAGAAATCAGATGGAAGTAAGGAATTTCATCGACTGAATTTAAATGATGCAAACATAGTAAATTCACCTTATTATTATTTGCAACAAAAACGATGTTATCTATGTAGAGCCCTAACAAAGTAAAGGCAAGGAACTCTATCATAGGTTCTTCAACGTCACTCTGGTTCTCCTTTGTGGGAATCGTTACGAGTTTAGCTTCTCTGTTAGTTACTGTGTTAAGATAAATAAGATATAAGAAATGAAGAATGAAAATGGATTGTAAATCAGTTTCATTCTTCTTTTTAATTCTGAACTATAGATTAATGAGCGGAAGTCGTGTATGGATTCATTGTAAACATTGATGCACAATGTGTTTTTTTGTTTGGTATAATATGCTAATGATTCCAACAGACTTGAAAAGCTAACATGATGATGAAAAGGTTTACGTCGAATGATGATTCTGTTTAGGCAGACATCAGGTGATGGAATCTTTTTAATATAAACAAGATGAAATGCTTTTTGCGTTGAGACATTGAAAGTTTCTTTTGTCATGATGTAGAAGATGTGAACAAGAAAACAAGTTATAGACAAGATAAGACAAAATCTGTTACAATAGAATAGTCAATTAAATGTGATGGAAGGAATAAAAAGAAGATTGTGGAGTTGCGTTAATACGCTTGCTGAAGCCGTTAGAATACTATCAGCAGAAGTACGGAACATGGATGTATGGTCTGAACAAGCTCTATCTTATGATGGAGAAACAGCATAATCGTGGGCAGGAAGGTGCAGGGTTGGCTTGTGTAAAGTTGGATTCTACACCAGGACATGAGTATATGTTCCGTGAAAGAGCTGAGGGTTCGAACGCTATAACCGAGATTTTTGGCGAAGTACATAATTGCTTTACAAATGTTGATGCGCATGATTTAGCTGATGCAAGTTATGCAAAAAGCAAACTTACCTTTTGCTGGTGAGCTGTATATGGGACATCTTCGGTATAGTACAACAGGCAAAAGCGGAATCTCTTATGTACATCCTTTTCTTAGAAGAAATAACTGGCAAGCAAAGAATCTCTGTTTCTGTGGAAACTTTAACATGACAAATGTTGATGAGATCTTTGAGAAACTGACGCTTCAAGGACAATGCCCTCGTATCTATAGTGATACGTATATCATGCTTGAACTCATGGGGCACAGGCTTGATAGAGAAGTAGAAAGGAACTTTGTTGAGGCTCAAAAACTGAATCTTTCCAATAAAGATATCACACGATATATTGAGGATCATGTCAAAATGGAGAATGTCTTAAAAACGACAATGCCTGATTTTGATGGAGGATATGTTGTTTGTGGTGTGACAGGAAGTGGGGAAATGTTCTCTATGCGTGACCCTTGGGGAATCCGACCTGCATTTTATTATAAAGATGATGAAATCGTTGCATTGGCCAGTGAACGCCCTGTTTTACAGACAACCTTTGATCTTGACTATGAGGAAATAAAGGAATTGGAGCCAGGTATGGCTTTGATGGTTAAACGAAATGGTGAATGTTCGATTAAAAGAATCCTTGAACCGCGAGGAGAATCTGCTTGTTCTTTTGAGCGAATCTACTTCAGTAGAGGTTCTGATCGGGATATTTATAATGAGCGAAAGAAGCTTGGTGAGCAATTGACTGAACCTATATTGAAGGCTGTTGACTATGATACTAACCATACAGTATTTTCATATATCCCTAACACTGCAGAGGTTGCATATTATGGAATGCTTGATGGTTTTACGCGATATCTAAGTGAACAGAAGATTAAGAAGATAGAAGCGTTGGATCATAGGCCTACACATGAAGAACTTGTTGATATCATGCATGAGTATGTTCGCTCAGAAAAGGTGGCATGGAAAGATATTAAACTCCGCACGTTTATTACAGAAGGTAATAGCAGAAACGATTTAGCCAGTCATGTATATGATATTACTTATGGTAGTATTGAAGCCGGACAAGACAATCTTGTCATTATAGATGATAGCATAGTTAGAGGAACTACACTAAAGAAGAGCATCTTAAGAATACTTGATCGGCTTCATCCCTAAGAAGATGGTGATGGTAAGTAGTGCACCACAGATACGTTATCCGGACTATTATGGTATAGATATGCCTTGCCTTGAAGAGTTTTGTGTGTTCCGTGCGACTATCGCTTTATTGAAAGAACGCCATCTGGAGAGTATTATACATGATACTTACAAGGCTTGTCAAGAAGAGTTATTGAAACCTAAATCGATGATGGTTAATCAGGTTCGTGCGATATATGAGCCATTCACTGTAGAAGAAATCAATGCTAAAATCATTGAAATGTTACGGCCAGAAGGCGTAACTACTCCGATAGAATTGGTTTATCAGAGTTTGGAAGGATTGCATAAGGCTATTCCTTTGCATAAGGGTGACTGGTATTTCACGGGACATTATCCAACTCCTGGAGGTACTAAACTCTGTAATCAGGCTTTCGTCAACTATTATGAGATGCATTTCTCTCGTTGATGAAGCTTGGATAGTGATATAAATAATAATCTGTTTAAAGCTTATATAAAGGTATATAATGAGAAACGTAACTTTAGTCTTGAGTGATGGAAGTAAAGTTCCATGGCAAAAGTTTTGGCTATGATGCCCTGTTGCTGGTGAAGTGGTATTCAATACGGCAATGGTTGGTTATCCAGAAAGTCTGACCGACCCCTCTTATGCGGGCCAATTGATGGCGTTAACCTATCCTCTTGTAGGAAATTATGGTGTTCCTCCATTTACAATGGGAGCCAATGGAATTCCTACTTTCATGGAAAGCGATAAGATTTATGCTTCAGCAATCATTGTAAGTGACTACAGTAAAGACTATAGTCATTGGAATGCTGTGGAGAGTCTTGCTGATTGGTTGAAGCGTGAACACGTACCCGGTATAACGGGAATCGATACTCGTGAGTTGACTAAAGTATTGCGTGAACATGGTGTGATGATGGGAAAGATTATCTTTGATGATGAACCTGACAACATACCAGAAGCTGATTATGAAGGTGTAAACTTCGTAGATAGGGTCTCTTGCAAAGAGATTATTCGTTATAATGAAGGTGGTGGAAAGAAGGTTATATTGGTTGATTGTGGCGTAAAAGCCAATATTATTCGTAGTTTAATTAATCGTGGAATCGAAGTTATTAGGGTTCCTTGGAACTATGACTATACAAATATGGAATATGATGGTTTATTCCTTGCCAATGGACCAGGCGATCCTGATATGTGTTCGGATGCCGTTGAGATTATAAAGAAACAGATTAATCAAAGCACTAAGCCCATTTGTGGTATTTGTATGGGTAATCAATTGCTTTCAAAAGCTGCAGGTGCAGAGATTTATAAATTGAAATATGGACATAGAGGACATAATCAGCCTGTACGCTTGGTAGGTAGTGAGAAGTGTTTTATCACGAGTCAAAAATCATGGATATGCGGTGAATGCTGCAACCTTAGATAAGGATTGGGAAGAGCTGTTCGTGAATATGAATGATGGTTCAAATGAAGGCATACGCCATAAGACAAATCCTTGGTTTACATGTCAATTCCATCCTGAGGCATGTTCTGGTCCTGTTGATACAGCTTTTATATTTGATGACTTTGTAAAAACTTTAAAGTAGAAAGACGATGAAAGACGAAAAGATAAAGAAAGTATTGCTTCTTGGCTCAGGAGCACTAAAGATTGGAGAGGCTGGAGAGTTTGATTATTCAGGCTCACAAGCCTTGAAAGCTCTTCGGGAAGAAGGCATAGAAACTGTACTTATCAATCCAAATATTGCAACAGTACAGACATCTGAAGGAGTAGCTGACCACATTTACTTCCTTCCTATACAGCCTTATTTCGTTGAACGAGTTATTCAAAAGGAGCAACCTGATGGCGTGTTACTCTCTTTTGGTGGTCAGACTGCTTTGAATTGTGGTGTTGAATTGGAGAAGACTGGTATCTTTGCAAAGTATGGGGTCAAAGTTTTGGGAACACCAGTTGCCGCAATCATGAATACCGAAGACCGTGAACTGTTTGTTGAACAGTTGAATGAAATAGATGTAAAAACTATCAAAAGTGAAGCTTGTGAGAATGTAGAGGAGGCACGAAAGGCTGCATCTACGCTTGGCTACCCTGTCATTGTGCGTGCTGCATACGCTTTAGGAGGACTTGGATCAGGCTTTGCAGATGATGAAACTGAACTGAATAAGCTCTGTGAAAAAGGCTTTTTCTTTCTCTCCACAAGTGCTTGTTGAAAAGAGTTTGAAAGGCTGGAAAGAGATTGAGTACGAAGTAGTTCGCGACTGTTATGACAATTGTGTCACTGTTTGTAATATGGAAAACTTCGATCCATTGGGTATTCATACAGGCGAAAGTATTGTAATTGCCCCTTCACAGACATTGACAAATAGCGAGTATCACAAGCTTCGTGCATTGTCAATCAAGATAGTTCGTCATATAGGTATTGTGGGAGAGTGTAATGTGCAGTATGCATTTGATCCCAAAAGCGAAGATTATCGTGTAATAGAAGTAAATGCGAGACTATCTCGTTCGTCTGCACTTGCTTCAAAAGCAACAGGATATCCACTTGCTTTTGTTGCTGCAAAGTTAGGACTGGGATATGGATTGTTTGAATTAAAGAATTCAGTTACGAAGACAACTAATGCTTTCTTTGAGCCTGCACTCGACTATGTGGTTTGCAAAATTCCTCGTTGGGATCTTTCAAAATTCCATGGAGTAGACAAAGAATTAGGCTCAAGTATGAAGTCTGTAGGTGAGGTTATGGCGATAGGACGTAACTTTGAAGAGGCTATTCAGAAAGGTCTTCGCATGATAGGGCAGGGGATGCATGGTTTCGTTGAGAACAAAGAATTAAAAATTAACGACCTTGATGCAGCGCTTCGTGAGCCAACAGACAAACGTGTGTTTGTCATATCAAAGGCTATGCACAAAGACTATTCTGTAGAACAGATACATAATCTCACAAAGATTGATAAGTGGTTCTTAGAGAAAGCTGAAGCATATTATCGATATTGATGAGGCTTTAAAGAAGCAAAATATAAATACTTTAGATCGTGATTTGCTGCGAGAAGCAAAGGTTTATGGCTTTACTGACTTCCAAATTGCACGTGCCATTGGCTTGGAAAATGAAATCGGTAACATGCATAAGGCAGCCCTTTTGGTTCGCAATAAACGCAAATTCTATGATATTCTTCCAGTCGTAAAGCAAATAGATACGCTTGCAGCTGAGTATCCAGCACAGACGAATTACCTATATGTAACCTATGGAGGTGTGAAGAGTGATGTCGTGTTTGAGAATGATAAACGGTCTGTAATTGTGCTCGGTTCTGGAGCATATCGTATCGGTAGTTCAGTCGAATTTGACTGGTGCGGGGTGCAAGCGCTGAATACAATCCGTAAAGAAGGCTGGCGTTCTATCATGATTAACTACAATCCCGAGACTGTTTCTACAGACTATGATATGTGTGATCGTCTTTATTTTGATGAGCTTACATTCGAGCGAGTTATGGATATTATAGAGTTAGAGAATCCTCATGGTGTCGTTGTTAGTACGGGAGGCCAGATTCCTAACAACTTAGCGATGAAGTTAGATGCTCAAAATGTTCCTATTCTTGGTACGAAAGCACAGGATATTGATGGTGCAGAAGATCGCGCAAAGTTCTCTGCTATGCTGACCGAAAATGGTATTAATCAACCCGAATGGAGTGCTTTGACGAGTATGGAAGATATCGATGAGTTCATTAAACGAGTTGGATTCCCTGTTCTCGTGCGTCCTTCTTATGTCTTATCGGGTGCTGCCATGAATGTTTGTTCTAACGAAGAAGAACTTAAACGCTTCCTACAATTGGCAGCAAATGTAAGTGAAGATCATCCCGTTGTCGTTTCTAAATTCATCGAACACGCTAAGGAAATAGAGATGGATGCCGTTGCAAAGAACGGAGAGATACTCGCTTATGCCATCAGTGAGCATATAGAGTTTGCGGGAGTTCACTCGGGTGACGCCACGATTCAGTTTCCTCCACAGAAACTATACGTAGAAACAGTTAGACGTGTTAAGCGAATTAGTCGTCAGATTGCTAAGCAATTAGCATATCAACGGACCATTCAACATCCAGTTCATGGCCCGCGATAATGACATACTTGTTATTGAATGTAACCTTCGTGCAAGTCGTTCATTCCCATTTGTAAGTAAGGTTTTTGAAGATTAAATCTTATTGAGTTGGCCACAAGAGTAATGTTAGGACTGCCTGTCGAAAAAGCCAAATAAGAACTTGTTTGACCTTGATTATGTTGGAATCAAAGCCAGCCAGTTCTCATTTAATCGTTTACAGAAAGCGGATCCTGTATTGGGTGTTGACATGAGTTCTACGGGAGAAGTTGGCTGTTTGGCTGATGATACGAACGCTGCACTATTAAAGAGTATGTTAGCCGTAGGGCAAAGAATTCCTAAAAAAAGACGATACTCCTTTCTACAGGTGGAGCAAAGCAGAAGGTGGAGATGCTTGATGCGGCGCGTCAACTGGTAGAAAAATGGCTATGAACTCTATGCAACAGGAGGTACAAGTAAGTTCCTTGATGAAAACGGTATAAGCAATACACGAGTTTATTGGCCTTCTGAAGCAGGACAAACTCCCCAAGCTTTAGATTTGTTGCATGAGCATAAGATTGATATGGTGGTTAATATTCCAAAGAATCTTACTGTACATGAGTTGACAAATGGGTACAAAGTGAGACGCGCGGCTATAGATCTTAATGTACCATTAATCACGAATAGTCGTTTAGCCAGTGCCTTTATAAACGCTTTCTGCACATTAAAACTTGACGACATAGACATCAAGTCATGGAATGAATATTAAAAAATAACAACGAAAAGAGGCATTCCTGGGGTTCTGTTAGAACTTTGGGCGTGCCTTTTTCTTTTGTTAAATTTTTGGAGTGAAAGAAAAGGTGTTATTTTATTAACAATATTTTGCAGTTTATAAATTACTAATAATCAGTAACTTAATAAAAAAAGTTACAGACGGAGTAGTAGTTAAAAAGATGAATGTGAATTAAAAAAATAGTTACCTTTTGCATCGTTTTTAATAAACAAAATGATTGTTTTACAGATTTAAAAAAAGCAAAGAAAAATGAAGAAATTAGTTTTAGCACTCGTAGCTGTTGCAGCTATCTCATTCGCATCTTGTGGTAACAAAAACTGCAGCAAATGCAAACAATGGTGATTCAGACTCTGTAGCTCAGGTTGACACTGCTGATACTGCTGCTGTTGATACTGCTGCTGCTGACACTGCAAAAGTAATTTTGCAAACGAGTAGAAAAATGAGAGATTGCCGCTGAACTTTAATTGTTCAGCGGTTTTTGTTTCATTTCTGAGCTGAGAGAGTGGATCTCTTGGTATGGTTCATTGATTTTTCTTTGTAAAAATCTATTATGAATGAAAATTGCGTAATGAATTCTAACATGTGTTCTCTGCATGATGTATGTCGAATTCATTCTATTTAGGTTTATTGTTTTTTTGATAGTACAATATAAGGGTTTGAAAGCTGAATTTCGTGTTACTGATGATTTTGATTCTTTCATAAATTGATTTCTACTTCACAAATGAAAAACTATCTTTTTCTTGATTATTCTTTGTGCTGTTTTGTAAAAATATTGCCTTATATTCTATCACTTCTATTCCATTTCTGTTATCATAAAGAAACGACATTATAAGTAATGTTTAGGCATTCTATTATAACTTTATATTGAATTTGTTTTTTTATAATCAAATTTTCTTGTGGCGTGAAGTAATGCAGTTTATCGTTCTATTTGAATCAAATTGTCGAGTAAAAAAGGCATGTTTTTATCGTATAGTTTGACGCAGATTGTTAGTCTATTTCTGGTTTTGTGATAAGATAAAACGAAGGGAATGTTGTTTAAATGTGTTGATTCATAGGATGTTATGATTTCGTAAAGAAGTAGTGTTTCATTAAAATATAATTTTGCTAAGACTTTGAAAAATCTCGACGTTTATAAATTGCTTTTGTAAAATTATATTAGCACTTTAGGAATCCTCATTTTTATTACTATCTGTTTATAGGACAATTAAATTGATATAGTAGTTAAATTTAGTGCGTTTTATGGTTCAATTCATTAATAATAAAGTTGACAACAAAGTTTAATAATATCTTAATCAGCTATATAAATAAGGTCACTCATAATGTCATCGGATGTGAAAAGGCCCATTCTTGTAATGAAAAGACGATGTTTAGAAAGTTTCATTTTCCCCGCATTGATATGAGGTTGAGCTTCTTTCATTAAATAGTTATAGCGTTCTTCGCCATATTTATTCTTCATTTTATTGAGATCAATCCCTTCTTTGGTCCGTAGGGCAGTAGTGATTAAGTCGTTGTATTGGGTGTCTTTACTTAAGATTTCAATCTCTTGTGGAAGTTTGTTGCATGCAATTTCATCCATGTATTTTTTTGAGATTACTGATATTCCATTTTCGAATCCCATCAAGATAGCTGTGGGCTGATGCACCAAGTCCAATGTAAGGAATTTCATGCCAGTAGCTACTATTGTGTAAACTACGGAAGCCTGGACGGGCAAAATTACTGATTTCATATTGCTCATAGCCTGCATTTGTTAGCTCGTTAATAAGGATATTGTACATGGAGAGACTTGTTTCTTCATCAATTTCTTTAATTTTTGATGTTCCCTCATATTGAAAAGAGATGTCCCTTCCTCATACATCAGACTATAAGCTGATATATGTTCAACTCCCAAATCAATCGCTTCACGAATATCTCTTTGCCAGTCTACTATTGTTTCATTAGGAAAACCAAACATTAAATCAATGCTGATGTTTTGTATACCAGCATGACGTAATCGTGTAACAGCTTGGGAAAATGTCCTCTCGATTGTGTCTGCGGTGAAGAAATTTTAGGCGTTCATTGCTAAAAGTTTGTGCTCCCATACTAACACGATTAAACTTTAAGTCAGCAAGTTGAACGGCAAATTCTTCTGTAATGTCATCGGGATTGCACTCTATGGTGAGTTCTTTCAAGTCAGATAAGCTGCCCCATACCTTATATATATATGTGAGAAGTTGGTTTAATTGTTCTGAAGAAAGCATATTTGGAGTGCCTCCACCCAAGTATATTGTGTGGAGTTTGTTGTCAGAATCAGTATTAAGGTTGAAAAGCTCAGACGCTCGGAGGTCGATTTCATGACAGAGCATATCAACATATTTCTGTTGAAGTGATTGCTGCGTAGTACTATAAAATCCGCAGTATATGCACCGACTTGCACAAAAAGGAATATGGATATATAGGCCTGCCATGTGATTTTTTTGACTACAAAAAGTACTAATTTTCTAAAAATATTCTTGGTTGGTTTTGTCTAACTTAGGGGCCAACAAAGATATAATGTCTTTGCTAACCATGAAATTATTACTAACACTTTAAATCTTTTGATATGAGAGTTTATCAGACGAATGAAATCAAAAACATTGCATTGCTTGGCAGTGCGGGAAGTGGCAAGACGACGCTTGCCGAGAGTATGCTTTTTGAGGCTGGAATAATTAAACGTCGAGGAAGTGTTGAGAATAAGAACACTGTAAGCGATTATTTTCCAGTAGAGTTAGAGTATGGTTATTCAGTCTTTCCAACGGTATTTCATGTTGAATGGAATAATAAGAAGCTGAATATCATCGACTGTCCGGGGAGTGATGACTTTGTTGGCGGGGCAATAACTTCATTGAATGTGACCGATATTGCTTTGATATTGATTAATGGTCAGTATGGACCGGAGGTTGGAACTCAAAATAATTTCCGTTATACTGAAAAGCTCAAGAAACCTGTTATCTTCTTAATCAATCAGTTGGATAGTGAGAAAATGTGATTTTGAAAGTATCACTTTCTTCTATGCAAGACATTTATGGTTCGAAGTGTGTACAGGTTCAATATCCTCTGCAAACAGGCCCAGGATTCAATGCTTTAATTGATGTCTTGGTGATGAAGAAATACTCTTGGAAACCCGAAGGCGGTGCACCAATAGTTGAAGATATTCCAGAAGAGGAAATGGAGAAGGCTTTTAGAACTTCATAAGAAGTTAGTTGAAGCAGCGGCAGAAAAATGACGAACAGTTGATGGAAAAAGTTCTTTGAAGAAGAAACTTTGACCGAGGATGAACTGCGAGAAGGTATTCGAAAAGGCCTGATTACACGGAGTATCTTCCCTATATTCTGTGTATGTGCAGGAAAAGATATGGGAGTTCAGCGTTTGATGGAATTCCTTGGAAATGTTGTTCCCTTTGTAAGTGAAATGCCAAAACAACACAATTCACGAGGTGAAGAAGTTGTTCCTGCGTCAGAAGGACCTACGAGTTTGTATTTCTTTAAGACAGGAATGGAGCCGCATATTGGGGAAGTTAGCTACTTCAAAGTTATGAGTGGACAGGTTAAACCGGGTGATGACTTGACCAATTCTGACCGTGGAAGTCGCGAACGTATGGGGCAAATTTATGCTTGTGCAGGTGCAAATCGTATTGCAGTTGACATGCTAAATGCTGGTGATATCGGTTGTACCGTGAAATTGAAAGACGTAAAAAAACGGGTAATGCTTTGAATGGAAAAAGATTGTGATTGGCATTATAATTTTATCAAATATCCCTAATTCTAAATACAGCCGAGCAATAAAAAAACGGTAAATTCGCAAGATACAGAAAAAGCTCATGGCTGCCATGGTAAAGATGCATCAAGAAGATCCAACCTGGGTGGTAGAACAAAGTAAAGAACTGAGACAGATTATTGTTCATGGACAAGGAGAATTCCATTTGAGGACCTTGAAGTGGCGTTTAGAGAATAATGAAAAATTGCAAGTGAAGTTTGGGGAGCCCCGAATTCCTTATCGAGAGACGATTACCAAGAAAGCAAAAGCAGAATACCGACATAAGAAACAAAGTGGTGGCGCAGGTCAATTTGGTGAGGTTCATCTCATAGTAGAACCTTATGCTGAAGGTATGCCCGATCCAACAATGTATAATTTTCAATGGCCAAGAGTTCAAAGTAAACATCAAAGGCAAGGAAGTTGTGGACTTAGAGTGGGGTGGAAAAGCTTGTGTTTATCAACTCGGTTGTCGGCGGAGCAATTGACTCTCGCTTTATGCCAGCTATTTTAAAAGGTATCATGGATTGTATGGAACATGGTCCGTTGACAGGTAGTTACGCTCGTGATGTTCGTGTAGTAGTGTATGATGGTAAAATGCATCCTGTTGATAGTAATGAACTTTCGTTTATGCTTGCAGCTCGTCATGCCTTTGCTGATGCCTTCCGTAATGCTGGACCGAAGATCTTAGAGCCTATATATGATTTGGAAGTATTCGTTCCTTCTGATTTTATGGGTGATGTAATGAGTGATCTTCAGGGTCGAAGAGCATTGATTATGGGAATGGATGCAGAAGCTGGTTATCAAAAGTTGCAAGCCAAAATCCCATTGAAGGAGTTGAATAACTATAGCATTTCGTTGAGCTCATTAACAGGTGGTCGCGCATCGTTTACAGCAAAATTTGCAAGTTATGAACTTGTTCCGACAGATTTACAGGCAAATTTGATTAGTGAACATAGTGCAGAGTTGGCAGAAGAACAAGATTAAAAGTTATTTGATATTAAACATAAAGGGTGAGAATATTATAGTTCTCGCCCTTTGTAATTATATATATGTAATCATAATCTATTATGTTGTTAAATTAAATAAATTAGAATGATTATTTTAACACATTCATGTTAACTTGTTAAAGATTAGTTTATCTTTGTCATTATGAAGAAAAAGGACGATATGGACAATTGCTACCATCATGGGAATCTCATTCATGGGGCTCTTATTCCTGCAGTTGAGCTATATACAGGAGATGGCAGAAATGAAGAAGGAGCAGTTTGATGAATCCGTCAACCGAGCTCTTTATCAGGCTTCACGCAATCTTGAATTGAATGAAACCCTTCGATATTTAGAGAAAGATGTGAAAGGAAAGTGAGCGGCGTTCTTTTGTTCGTGATTCAGTTGGTACACGTTCGGGGCAACCCAATGATGGTACAATTCAGCAGAGCCACCAGTATTCTACTATTGGTAAAGATGGTACAGTGTATTCATCATTTGAGTTGAAAACCATTGCCACCAAACCGGCTTCAATGCCAAAAGGAATGATTCTCAAGACGGATAAGAACTCTTTGTCTGAGGCTTCTAAGTCTTTACAGGAGATTATTAAGAATCGTTATGTCTATCAAAAGGCATTATTGGATGAAGTCGTTTATTCTATATTGTACTCTGCTTCTGATAAACCCTTGAAGGAACGCATTAATTTTAAGCTTCTTGATCAAGATTTAAGAGCGGAACTAATGAATAATGGTATCAACATACCTTATCACTTTTACGGTTTCAACTCAGGATGGAAGAGAGGTGTATCGCTGTCCAGATTACTCGGATGAAGGGGAAGAATTTACTTATTCACAGGTGCTGTTTAGGAATGATCCTCAGTCGAAAATGGGTGTTGTGAAGATTCATTTTCCGGATATGAATAATTATATTTTTTCGAGTATTCGATTCATGATACCGAGTATAATCTTTACATTGGTGTTGTTGGTAACGTTTATCTTTACGATCGTCATAATCTTTAGATCAAAACGTTATAGTGAGATTAAGAATGACTTTATAAATAACATGACGCATGAACTTAAGACTCCAATTGCCAGTATATCTTTGGCTGCGCAGATGTTAAACGATAAAAGTGTCACGAAGAATGAATCGATGATGGCTCATTTGGGCTCTGTTATTAATGATGAAAGCCGTCGTTTGCGGTTCCTTGTCGAAAAAGTATTGCAAATGAGCATGTATGATCGCAAGAAAGCTGTATTAAAAAAGCGTGAGATAGATATCAATGAGATGATAGAGAGCATTGGAAATTCGTTTACCTTGCGTGTAGAACATACTGGAGGAAAGGTTTATACAGAGATAGAAGCAGTTGACTCCATGATCTATGTTGATGATATGCATTTTCAGAATGTGATTTTTAATCTCTTGGATAATGCTGTAAAATATAAGAATCCTGACCAGCCTTTGAATGTTTATTTGAGGACTTGGAATGAAGGAAAGAAGGTTTGTGTCTCTGTGAGAGATACAGGAATGGGTATAAAAAAAGAGAACTTGAAAAAAAGTATTCGATAAATTCTATCGTGTACATACAGGCAATGTACATGATGTAAAAAGGCTTTGGTCTTGGTCTTGCTTATGTGAAAAAGATGGTAGATTTGCATGATGGAGATATCCATGTAGATAGTGAATATGGAAAAGGAACGACCTTTACGATTAAGTTACCCTATGTTGAGAGTTAATTATAGAGTTATAAATAAGATTACTAACATTAAAAAAATATGAAGTTATGGAAGACAAATTGAAGATTCTTTTATGTGAAGATGATGAGAACTTGGGAATGCTTCTACGTGAGTATTTACAAGCAAAAGGTTATGCCGCTACACTTTGTCCAGATGGCGAAGTCGGTTATAGAGAGTTCTTGAAGACAAAGTTTGATATTTGTGTCTTAGATGTGATGATGCCTAAAAAGGATGGATTTACTCTGGCACAAGAGATACGTCAGGCGAATACGGAAATACCTATTATCTTTTTTTAACGGCAAAAGACCTTGAAAGAAGATATATTAGAAGGCTTTAAGATTGGTGCTGATGATTATATCACTAAGCCTTTTTCTATGGAAGAACTTGTGTTCCGTATTGAGGCAATTTTGAGAAGAGTTCGTGGTAAGAAAAATAAAGAAAGCACACTCTATCATATTGGCAAGTTTACTTTTGATACTCAAAAACAACTGCTTGTGATTGGAGAGAAGCAAACAAAAATTAACTACAAAGGAAAAACGAATTGCTTGCTTTGTTGTGTTCACATGCCAATGAAATTTTTGCAGCGTGACTTTGCTTTGAAAACCATTTGGATTGATGATAATTATTTCAATGCACGTTCTATGGATGTGTATATCACCAAAGTTGCGTAAACATCTGAAAGATGATCCTCAAATAGAAATCATTAATATCCATGGCAAGGGATATAAGTTGATTACTCCAGAAGAGGATTAAATTCGATATTTAATATTTACTTTTGGTGCTTATCGTTCATTGTGTGTCCAATAATACCAATGACGATAAGCACCAAACTTGTAAATAGTAAATAGTTCGACTGGTATAATTTAAATATGTGATGGATGCATAAAATAATGACACCTAAATATACCAGTGGTAAGTTTACTAATTTTTAGTAATTGTCTTCTTTTTGTAAAAGCAAACCTTTTCATTCATCTTATTTTTGGCACAAAAAATACAAAAATAATTTGTTTATCTCACAAATTAAAATGTAATTTTTGCAAAACTTTTTGGAGATATAATGACTAATAGTATTTTAATCTTCGAATATAAATTAAACTGTTTTAAATAATATTTTTTCAATTTTATTAGTATGAATCAATACGAAACTGTTTTTCATTTTGACTCCCGTTTTGTCTGATGAACAGATGAAGGAAACGGTCGCTAAATTCAGAAATCTCCTCACAGATAATGGAGCCGAGATTTTGAATGAAGAGATCTGGGGATTGAAAAAGATGGCTTATGCTATCGAGAAGAAGTCAACAGGTTTTTATTGCCTGGTTGAATTCAAGGGTGAACCATCAATCGTTAACACACTTGAGACAGGATTCCGTCGTGACGAAAAAGTAATTCGTTACATGACAGTGCGCCTTGACAAGTATGCTGTACAGTATGCTGAAAAGCGCAGAAGTAAACTTGGTAAAAAGAGGAGGCTTAATTATGGCAGAGCAGAAAAAAACAGAAATCCGTTATTTGACAGCTCCTTCAATCGACACTCGTAAGAAGAAATATTGTCGTTTTAAGAAGAGTGGTATTAAGTATATTGACTATAAGGATCCTGAGTTCTTGAAGAAATTCTTGAATGAGCAAGGTAAAATCTTACCTCGTCGTATTACAGGTACATCTTTGAAGTATCAACGTCGTGTGGCACAAGCTATTAAGCGTGCTCGTCAGATTGCTTTGCTTCCATATGTAACCGATTTGATGAAGTAATAAAGGAGGATTTTTGATATGGAAATTATACTGAAAGAAGATATTATCGGACTTGGATACAAGAATGATATTGTGAATGTAAAGAATGGTTATGGTCGTAACTATTTGATTCCTACAGGTAAAGGTGTTATTGCTTCTGATTCAGCAAAGAAAGTTTTAGCTGAAGATTTGAAACAGCAAGCTCACAAACTTGCTGCTATTAAAAGCTGAAGCTGAGAAGAAAGGTAATGCTTTGAGTGGTGTTTCTCTTACAATCACAGCAAAAGTAAGTGCAACGGGTGCTCTTTATGGTTCTGTGAATGCTGCTACAGTTGCAGAAGAACTATCAAAGAAAGGCATTGAGGTTGATCGTAAGATTATTACAATGCATGACATCAAAAAGGTTGGTGAATTTGAGGCAACAGTACACTTCCATAAGGAAGTAGAGGTAAAAGGTACCTGTAAATAGTTGTTGCAGAGAATGCTCCTGTAGAGAAGGTTGCAGTAGAAGATACTTCTAAAGCTGAGGTTGAAGTTGAAGAAACTCCTGCAGCAGAATAATAGAATAACAATTATTGCACTGTAAAGCAAATCTATATAAATCCCGAGAACAACTTGTTTGTTTTCGGGATTTTCTTTTTCTATTGCATGTTTCTGCTTTTTTTTTTGTAGCTTTGCAAATGAATATTATAAACATTTAAAATATCATATAATGAAAAGCTTTTTGTATTTCCTGGGCAGGGTGCTCAGTTTGTTGGTATGGGTAAGGACTTGTATGAGACTAATGCACTTGCCAAAAAATATTTTGATAGAGCAGATGAAATTCTTGGTTTTAAAGATTACTGAGATAATGTTCAATGGAACAGATGAACAATTAAAGGAAACCAAAGTGACCCAACCTGCAGTTTTTTTGCATAGTGTTATTCAAGCATTATGTTTAGGCGACAGCTTTAATCCTGCAATGGTAGCTGGTCATTCACTTGGTGAATTTTTCTGCACTTGTTGCTTCGGGAGCTTTTAGATTTTGAAGACGGTTTGAGGTTAGTGGCATCTCGTGCCAATGCTATGCAGAAGGCATGTGAAATTAATTCTGGTACTATGGCTGCTATTATAGGTCTTCCTGACGAAAAAGTTGAGGAGATTTGTGCTTCTGTTAGTTCTGAAGGTGATATTGTAGTAGCTGCAAATTATAATTGCCCAGGACAATTAGTAATTTCAGGTAATGTCAATGCTGTTAATGTTGCATGTGAAAAAAATTGAAAAGAAGCTGGTGCGAAACGTGCACTACCCTTTAAAAGTTAGTGGTGCTTTCCATTCTCCTTTAATGCAACCTGCTAAAGATGAATTGCAAGCAGCTATTGAGAAAAACAACATTTAAGACACCTAAATGTTCGGTTTATCAGAATGTAGATGCAAAGCCGCATACAGATGCAGAAGAAATAAAATTGAATTTGATAGCTCAGCTAACAAGTCCTGTCCGTTGGACAGCAAGTGTTCAAACCATGATTCATGATGGTGCAGATGATTTCACGGAGTGTGGTCCAGGGGAAGGCACTTCAGGGGATGATTGGTAGGATTGATAAGAATGTTAATGCTCATGGCATTGCATAATGAAAGATAAAATACTAATATATCAAGTATTATCAAGACTTTTCGGCAATCGGAACGAATCATTAACTGAATCCGGGACGATTGTCGAAAATGGTTGTGGTAAGTTTTCTTCGTTTGATGATAAGACTCTAAAAACTTTAAGTGATATGGGATTTACCCATATTTGGTTTACAGGAATCATCAGACATGCAACACAAACAGACTATTCTATACATGGTCTTCCTATTCAACATGCTGAACTTGTGAAGGGACAAGCTGGTTCACCTTACGCCATTGTAGACTATTATGATGTTGATCCTGATCTTGCAGATAATGTTTCTTTGCGAATGACTGAATGGAAACGATTAGTTGATCGTACGCATGCTGCGGGAATGAAGGTAATAATAGATTTTGTCCCTAATCATGTTGCACGCGAGTATTTATCTATTTGCAAACCACAAGATGTACAGGATCTTGGTGCTACTGATAATTCTTCCATGGCTTTTTCACCATCAAATAATTTCTATTATTGCTGGGGAGAACCTCTCGATTTAAGTTTAATCACAGCGCATTCTACTTACAGTGAGATTCCCGCTAAGGCTACAGGAAATGATCATTTCGATGCACATCCAACATCAAATGATTGGTATGAAACCATAAAATTAAACTATGGTGTAGACTATTGTGATGCAGGAGGACGTAGTTATCATTTTAATCCGCGTCCCGAAAACATGGGATAAAATGACAAATATCCTTTTGTATTGGGCTTCAATGGGTATTGATGGCTTTCGTTGTGATATGGCAGAAATGGTTCCTGTAGATTTTTGGAACTACGCAATTCGAAACATTAAAGCAAATTTCCCATCATTAATCTTTATAGGAGAAGTTTACGATATGTCACAATATCGTAGCTATATTGCTAATGGCTTTGACTATTTGTATGATAAAGTGGGTATGTATGATTGCCTGCGTGGCATTATTACGGGTGTAAGAAGTGCTAATGAGATTACACATTGGTGGCAAGCAACAGATGATATCAACGCTCATATGCTCTATTTTCTTGAAAATCATGATGAACAAAGAATTGCAAGTGATTTCTTTGCGGGTGAAGGATATAAAGCAATTCCAGCTGTAGCTGTAGCTCTTTTTATGAGGACAAATCCTTTTATGCTTTATAGTGGGCAGGAGTTTGGAGAGCGAGGTATGGATAAAGAGGGCTTTAGTGGTTTAGATGGAAGAACTACAATTTTTGATTATTGGTCAGTTTCAACACTTCGACGAGCTTTCTCTGAGACGCCGTCCTTGACAAAAGAAGAAAAAGAACTTGCAGAATCTTATCGTAAACTACTTCATATTTCTCGAACAGAAGTTGCAATTCAAGAAGGTGAATTCTTTGATTTAACCTATGCAAATCCTAATAGTGAGCACTTTGATTCATGTAGAGAGTTTGCATTTATGCGAAAGAAAGGCAACGTTGTATTACTCATTGTAGCGAATTTCTCAAATGAAAAGAAAGATACAGATGTTATTATCCCTTCACACGCATTCGATTTTTGGCATCTTCCCGAGATGAAGGTTGTATCGCAAGAATTATTGAGTGGTAAATTCTTTAATTTAGATTTAAGATGCGACTCGGCTGTTCGTGTGACAGTTCCCGGCTTATGGTTGTGGAGTGTTTAAGTTTGATTTGAGTATGAAGAATAATGATTATTTGTTTAATGAACACAATAAAGAAGAGTTCCCTCCAGCGCATACTGCTGAACATTTACTCAACCAAGTAATGATTCAAATGTTTCATTGTGATAGGAGTTACAATGCTCATATTGAAAGGAAGAAGAGTAAAATGAGCTTTATCTTGAATCATAAACCAACAAGACAAGAAGAAAAAGAAATTGAAAGGAGGATGAATGAACTTATTCAAGAAGACTTACCTGTTACTTACGAACTTGTTGATAGAGCTCATATTCCAGATGGTGTTACTCTTGACAGGTTACCAAATGATGTATCAGAAATGTTACGTTTGGTTCATATAGGGACATTTGATATCTGTCCTTGTATAGGTAAGCATGTTCGTTCTACTTCACAAATTGGGCGTTTTGAAATGCTTGGTACGAACTGGGATGAATCAAATCACTCCTTTAGGATACGTTTTCAAAGTTATCCAATAGAAGTTTATTTTAAAATGATGTTTTCCTTGTCAAAAAGGAGAACATCATTTCTTTTTGTGCAATTTATTCTTTTACTTTGTAATCTAATTTCTAATTTAATGAATCAGACTGCGATATTAACGATAACGGGAAGTGATGGCACTGGTGAATCAGGTTTGCAAGCAGATGTCAGAACGATAACTGCATTAGGTTGTCATGCAGTGTCTGCAATAACGACAATAACGATTCAGAACACGCTTGGCATCCAGTGTTTTTATGATATCCCATGTGATATTGTTGCAGCTCAGATAGAGGCAATTGTCAATGATGTTCAACCTACTGTAATCAAAATCGGTATGATTCGGAGTGTTGAAATGTTGAATGTTATTGTCAATACGATTGTTAAGTATAAGCCAAAGCATGTTGTTTTTGATCCCGTTATCAGTTCTTTTTCTGAAAGAGAAATTGATGAGTCGAGATGTTATCTCGCAGATTAGATCATGTCTCTTACCACTTTGTTCTGTTATTATTATTCAGCATTCAGAGAATGATTTGCTTTTAGGTGAGTGCTCATTCCCTAATGTTTACTTCATAGAAGATATCAAACGACATGGTGTTCGGAATGTTTTTACCAGTGCTGTAGCTGTTTATTTGCAGAAAGGAAAGTCTAATGAAGAGGCTTTTCAGCTTGCCCGAAAGTATGTTGAACAATCAATGGTTTCACCGAGCCCACTCAATGGTAGGAGTTTAGAATTGTTTCACGAGTTTATCCATTTAGTACATCAGAATTATCAGACAAACAGTGATGTTGCTTTTTATGCTAATTGTATGAATGTTTCTGCACGATACTTAGCTCAGGTTTGTAAACGCGTGGTTTCAAAGTCTCCAAAAGCAATTATTGATGATTATATAGTTGACCAGCTATCCAAATCTCTTACGGCAGAAACATCTAAAAACAATTCAACAGCTTGCCTATGAGTTTGGCTTTTTCCAATCAAGCTCATTTTTTTCTAAGTTTTTTTTCCATAAAATAAAAAGGGATTTCCCTTCAGAATATAGAAAAACTTCAACATGAATAATTTAATTAATACAAAAGAATATGAATAATAAGAATGAACGTCAAGAATTAAATCGGAACCTTGCACAGATGTTGAAGGGTGGTGTTATTATGGATGTAACAACTCCCGAACAAGCGAAAATTGCAGAAGCTGCCGGTGCTTGTGCTGTGATGGCATTAGAAAGAATCCCTGCAGACATTAGGGCAGCAGGAGGTGTGTCAAGAATGAGTGACCCTAAGATGATTAAAGGTATCCAAGAAGCCGTAAGTATTCCAGTTATGGCTAAGTGCCGAATTGGACATATTGCAGAGGCACAGATACTTCAAGCTATCGACATAGATTATATTGATGAGAGTGAGGTTTCTATCTCCTGCAGATAATATTTATCATATTGATAAAACTCAATTTAATGTTCCTTTTTGTATGCGGAGCACGTAATTTTAGGGCGAAGCCTTGCGTAGAATAGCAGAAGGTGCAACGATGATTCGCACAAAAGGTGAGCCTGGTACAGGCGATGTTGTACAGGCTGTGAGTCACATGCGATTGATGCAAAGTGAGATTCATCGACTATCAAGTATGGCTGAAGATGAACTTTTTGAAGCAGCTAAGCAGTTACAAGCACCATACGATCTTGTTAAATTTGTACATGATCATAATCATTTGCCTGTTGTAAACTTTGCCGCTGGCGGTGTTGCTACACCTGCAGATGCAGCATTGATGATGCTTTTTGGGGGCAGAAGGAGTCTTTTGTTGGAAGCGGAATCTTTAAGAGTGGTAAATCCTGAAAAGCGTGCTGCTGCCATTGTTCAAGCTGTAACCAACTATAATGATCCTGCTTGTCTCGCTGCACTTAGTGAAGATTTAGGTGAAGCTATGGTAGGGATTAATGAAGATGAAATAGAACTTCTAATGGCTGAACGCGGAAAATGAGAATCGCAGTTCTTGCATTACAGGGGCGTTTGCTGAACATCGGCAGATGCTCCATCAATTTAGGTGTCGAAAGTTTTGAAGTTCGTCAGCTTGCAGATTGGCAACAGTCGAAAGATGCTTTGATTATTCCCGGAGGAGAGAGTACTGTTCAAGCATCTCTACTGGGCAAACAGAATCTTTTGCTTCCTATACGTGAAGCTATTCAAAACGGACTTCCTGTGTTTGGTACATGTGCAGGCTTAATACTGCTGGCCAAGCAGGTTGAGCATGAAACGAATGAGCGAATAGCTACTATGGATATTGAGGTTAAGCGGAATGCTTATGGCAGACAATTGGGGAGTTTCAATACAGAAGCTTCGTTTGCCGACATTATTGTTCCCATGACTTTTATCCGAGCGCCTTATATTAGTAAGGTAAATGATGGTGTTCGAGTGCTTTCTGAGGTAGATGGTAGAATTGTTGCAGCTCGTGAAAACCAACAACTTGTGACAGCCTTTCATCCAGAACTTACTGAAAACACATTTGTGCATAAATACTTCTTGCAAATGATTCAAGGCAACGTATAACTTCCCTAACATTGAGAATGTTGTTCAAATCATTTGTTTCTATAACAGGAAACGTTCTTCTTTGTATGCGTATAGAGGAATGTTTCCTTTTTGTATATAGATAATAAAGGTTATTATTTTAGTTTGGAAGTATGATAATGTTCTTGTTTTTAATCATTTGATTGGTATTCAGATTCAATATTATTTTGTAACTTTGCAACTTAGTAGAAAGATAATAAACACATACGTATTATGTATAGAACAAATACATGTGGAGAGCTTCGTCTCTCTGATGCCGGAAAAAGAAGTAGTTTTGGCTGGATGGGTACAGCGATCAAGAAAGATGGGAGGTATGACCTTTTGTTGATCTCCGTGATCGTTATGGTATCACACAGCTTGTTTTTTTAATGAAGCTGATGATCGTTCTCTTTGTGATGCTGCCAACAAAGCTCGGTCGTGAATATTGCATCCAGATAAAGGGTGTTGTCAGTGAACGCCAGAGTAAGAATCCAAAGATTGACACAGGTGATATTGAAATCTTAGTAAAGACACTTCAAATTCTCTCACCTTCATTAACTCCTCCATTCACCATTGAAGATGAATCAGATGGTGGTGACGACATCCGTATGAAAGTATCGTTACCTTGATTTACGTCGAAATGCGGTGCGAAAAGAATTTAGAGTTGCGTCATCGTATGACAATCTTGATTCGCAACTTCTTAGATTCTCAGAACTTTATAGAGGTAGAAACTCCGATACTTATTGGTAGTACGCCAGAAGGGGCACGCGACTTTGTTGTTCCAAGTCGCATGAATCCAGGTCAATTCTATGCGCTTCCACAGAGTCCACAAACGCTGAAACAATTGTTGATGGTTGCTGGCTTTGATCGTTATTTCCAAATTGCAAAAGTGCTTCCGAGATGAAGATTTGCGTGCCGATCGCCAGCCTGAGTTTACTCAAATCGATTGTGAGATGAGTTTTGTTGACCAAGATGATGTCATCAATTTGTTCGAAGAGATGGCACGCCACTTGTTCAAAGAGATTCGCGGAGTTGAGTTGCCCAAGCTACAACAAATGACGTGGCACGAAGCAATGAAGCGTTTCGGTAGTGACAAACCTGATTTGCGTTTCGGAATGGAGTTTGTTGAACTCAAGGATGCTTTTTGCTGGAAAGGGCACTTTCTCAGTGTTTGATGAAGCGAAATATATTGGTGGTATTTGTGTTCCAGGTTGTGCAGACTACAGCCGCAAGCAACTTAATGAGTTGACAGACTTTGTCAAGCGACCACAGGTTGGTGCGAAAGGACTTGTTTACATTAAATATAACACCGACGGAACGATTAAGAGTTCAATTGACAAGTTCTATAGTGAAGACGAACTCATTGAAATCAAGAAAGGTCATGGGGGCCAATGATGGCGACCTTGTGCTGATTCTTAGTGGAGACAACGCCAATAAAACACGCATCCAGCTTTGTGCTTTGCGTCTTGAAATGGGTGATCGACTTGGTCTTCGCGATAAAAACGTCTTTAAATGCCTTTGGATTATTGATTTCCCATTGTTTGAGTGGAGTGATGAAGAGCAGCGTCTCATGGCAACGCATCATCCATTTACAATGCCTAATCCCGACGACATCCCACTGCTTGAAAGCCAACCCGAGAAGGTGCGTGCCAAAGCTTATGACTTTGTTTGCAATGGTATTGAAGTTGGAGGCGGCTCGCTTCGTATCCACGACACACAACTTCAGGAGAAGATGTTTGAAGTTCTTGGCTTTACCAAAGAACGAGCAGAGGCGCAGTTTGGTTTCTTGATGAATGCTTTCAAATATGGAGCGCCACCTCATGCAGGCCTTGCTTTCGGCTTAGATCGCTTTGTAAGTATCCTTGCCGGACTCGATTCTATTCGTGACTGCATTGCTTTCCCGAAGAACAATAGTGGACGTGACGTGATGCTTGATGCTCCAGGAATGTTAGATCAGAAACAATTAGACGAGTTGCAGCTTAAGCTCGATATCAAAGAGTAATGTTGATATATGTCAAGAAAAATAGCTCTCTAAGATAAGGGCTTGTAAGTTTTCTTACATAAAGCTTAGTCGATTTAAAAAAATAATAATTACTTTTTGTGCTGTCAACTTAAATGTTTGACATGATACGCTCACATTTATGATAAAGATTAATTAATTTGTTAGTTATGGCAGAAAAGAAAGTAACAACAAAGGCTGCGCCTGCAAAGAAGGCTGCAACAAAGAAGGCCGCTGCGCCCAAGAAGACCACAGCAAAAAGAGTCTGTATTGTCTATCAATGCTGAAAAGTGTAGGTTTCCGTGCCGGTGATGTTTACCAGACTTTGGCAGCAGCAGGTAAGGCTCTCTCTGTAGTTGAGATTGCTAAAAGCTGCAAAAGATTAGCACTGAAGAAGTTTATCTCGGTATTGGCTGGCTCTTCAAAGAGGGCAAAGTTAAGGACGAGAACAATTTGATGACACTCGCATAATATTCACTGAAGAGAATATTGAGTCAAGAGAAAGGGGAACTGACTATAAGCGTTCAGTTCCCCTTTTTTTCGATTGGCTATGCAAATCTACAATAACGAAATATTAAAAGTTTTAGCTGAGGCTGGCAATGATGGATTGTCGGTCAAGAAGATTGCGCGCCATGTTCACAATGCCCATAACACCTTGTTTTCTAATGTCAGTTTCGATGAGGGTTTATGCTTATGTAGGCCAATATCTGAAACGCAATTCTAAGTGTGTTGATTCCATTATAGAGCGAACCGATTTGCGCGGCGTGTATCGTATTAATTTGCGCAATGAACATTCTCAACAACTAATGTTGCAATTTCAAGATGAATATAATGAAAAGGAGAGTTCACAGGAAGCTGCTGTTGACCAATCTTTGTCTTTGTTTGACGATTTTTAGGCCCAAAACGCAATGTGCCTAAAATTGCGCGTCATCTCCCTTCTTTTCACACTATATCGTAACAGAAAGTTATGCGCTAACGGCAATTCTTCCTTTTTAAGTCTTTCTGAAACGTTCAGAAGCATGAAAAACTTCATTTTGGTCTTTCTGAAACGTTCAGAAGCATGAAAAACTTCATTTTGGTCTTTCTGAAACGTTCAGAAGCATGAAAAACTTCATTTTGGTGTTTCTGAAATGTTCAGAAGCATGAAAAACTCCATTTTGGTCTTTCTGAAACGTTCAGAAGCATGAAAAAAACTTTCATTTTGGTCTTTCTGAAATGTTCAGAAGCATGAAAAAAACTTCATTTTTGGTCTTTCTGAAATGTTCAGAAGCATGTCTTTTTTCTGAAAGCAAAACATCTCTTTTTTCGTCTTTTCCGCGCCGCGCTTAAAGCACCAAAAAAATCTCTTTTTTTGCCTTTCCGCGCCACGCTTAAACACCAAAAAAATCTCTATTTTCATGCTTTTCCGCGCCGCGCTTAAGCACCCAGAAATCTCTTTTTCGTCTTTCCGCGCGCTAAGCATCTAAAAAAATTCCATTCCGTGCTTATGTCGTTGTCAGAAGCACCAATTTTTCTTTTTTTCGTGCTTATGTCGTTGTCAGCACCAATTTTTCTTTTTCATGCTTATGTCGTTGACAGAAGCTATTATTTTTCTTTTTCATGCTTATGTCGTTGACAGAAGCGCTTTTTCTTCATTTCGTGCTTTATGTCGTTGACAGAAGCGATTATTTTCTCCATTTTCGCGCTTTATGTCGTTGTCAGAAGCGATTATTTTTCTTTCATTTCGTGCTTTATGTCGTTGACAGAAGCGTTGGGAAAAAAACTCTTTTTGCCTTACTGAATGGTGTTGTAGCTTGAAATTCTTGGTGTTGTCTCCTTCCAAACAGAAAAATATTGTTTTCCAAATCCTATTTTTTTGAAGCCTACGGATAGGGTGGAGGTGGGCTGTGATGATGTTTCTATTGGTATGATGATAGAATAAAAAAAGCCCATTCATAAGAGTATGAATGGGCTTTTTTTATATTGATAAGAACGATTTTAATTAAATGTTCTTTCCGTGGCAGTTTTTGAACTTCTTGCCACTTCCGCATGGACATGGGTCGTTAGGGACGTGGCATTCGTTCAGCAACATAAGGCGTGTGATTAGCCTGGTCTGCATCTTCGCGCGTGTCTTGATGAGCAGCTGCCTGTTGTGCACGCGCTTCGAGATCTTCTTTTTGTTCGTGATAGCGTTGTGCGTGTTGCTCTGGTGCAGCTTCTTGAACTTCTTGAACAACAGGAATCTGGCAGCGCATCAACACACTGGAAATGCGATTGTTCATGTCATCTATCATGTTGTCCCAAAAGCTTAACGCTCTCTAATTTGAAAAATCAAAAGAGGATCTTTCTGCTCGTATGACGCGTTCTGCACGCTGTGGCGCAACTCGTCAAGCTGGCGCAAAGTTTTTCTTTCCAGCTATCGTCAATGATGCGGAGCATAACAGTCTTTTTTCAAAGTCTGTTACAACGCTTGCAGCCTCGCTGTCATAGGCTTCTTTCAGATTTGCAGGAATCTGATAGAGATTTCGGCCATCTGTGATAGGCACAAGAATACGCTCATACATTGCGCCCTGTTCTTCTTGAACTTTCTTGATGACAGGGTAGGCGTCGGCCTGAATGCGGTCGGTGTGGCGCTTGAATGAAGCCATGGCATCTTGGAATGCGCGTTCTTCGAGTTCAGCCTTAGTGTTGCTGTCAAATTCTTCTTCGGTGAATGGCATCTCCATTGCTAAGATTTTCATGAATTCTTCCTTAGCTCCGGCATAATCATTCTTTTCGATGATGTTCACAACTCGGTCCCAAATAACGTTTGTGATATCCATTCCGATGCGTTCTCCCATGAGGGCATGGCGACGCTTCTCGTAGATTACCGTACGTTGTTTGTTCATGACGTCATCGTATTCGAGAAGATGTTTACGGATACCGAAGTTGTTTTCCTCAACTTTCTTCTGCGCACGTTCGATGCTCTTAGAAATCATCGGACTTTCAATTCGTTCGCCGTCTTCAAAGCCTAAGCGGTCCATGACTTTAGCGATACGCTCTGATGCGAAAAGACGCATCAGCTTGTCTTCCAATGAAACATAGAAAACAGAAGAGCCTGGGTCACCTTGACGGCCTGCGCGACCACGCAACTGGCGGTCTACACGACGGCTCTCATGTCGTTCTGTACCGATGATGGCCAAACCGCCTGCGGCTTTAACCTCGTCGGTAAGCTTGATGTCGGTACCACGACCAGCCATGTTGGTTGCAATCGTTACGGCACCCAATCCATTCTCAGAACGTCCTGCTTCGGCAACAATCTGTGCTTCGCGCTGATGGAGCTTCGCATTTAAGACGTTATGAGGAATGCGGCGCATCTTTAACATCTTGCTCAACAACTCACTGATTTCAACAGAGGTTGTTCCGACAAGTACAGGACGGCCTGCATTTCGCATCGTCTCAATTTCGTCGATAACGGCAGCATACTTTTTCGCGTGCTGTCTTGTATACACGGTCGTCGAGGTCGTGTCGAGCGATAGGACGGTTTGTTGGAATCTCAACAACATCGAGTTTATAGATATCCCAGAACTCTCCGGCTTCAGTGCTTGCTGTACCAGTCATACCAGCCAGCTTGTGATACATACGGAAGTAGTTCTGAAGGGTGATGGTTGCAAAAAGTTTGGGTTGCAGCTTCCACCTTAACATGTTCCTTAGCCTCGATAGCTTGGTGAAGACCATCACTCCAGCGACGACCCTCCATAATACGTCCGGTTTGTTCATCAACAATCTTAACCTCGCCATCCATAACGACATATTCGTCATCTTTATTAAACATGGTGTAAGCCTTCAGCAATTGTTGAAGCGTATGCACACGTTCGCTTTGAACGCCATAGTGAGACATCAACTCATCCTTCTTGTCTATTTTCTCTTGATCTGAAAGATTCTTTTTGGCTTTCAAGGTCAGACAATTGAGATGTGATATCAGGGCAATACGAACAAGTCTTCGCGTCCCGTTTGCTTTTGCCAACCATGCAGTACCTTTATCTGTTAAGTCAGCGCTATTGAGCTTTTCGTCAACAACAAAGTATAATGGCTCAATGGCTTTAGGCATCTCACGGTTGTTGTTTGCCATGTAATACTCTTCTGTTGAAAGCATACCAGCTTTGATACCATCTTCAGAAAGATATTTAATCAAAGGTTTATTCTTTGGCAATGCTTTATATGAACGATAGAGTGCAAGGAAACCTTCTTCTAAGAGTTGTTTGTCATTCTTCTCTTGACCAGCGGTAATCTTTTGCTTTGCTTCAGCCAAAAGCTCAGTTGCCTGCTTGCGTTGAACCTCATATAAACGTTCTACAAGTGGTTGATACTCCTCAAACATTTGGTCATCTCCCTTCGGAATCGGACCAGAAATAATCAATGGAGTACGTGCATCGTCAATTAACACAGAGTCAACCTCGTCGACAATCGCAAAGTTGTGTTTGCGTTGAACAAGATCACTTGGGTTGAGAGCCATATTATCACGCAGGTAGTCGAAACCAAATTCGTTATTTGTTCCGAAAGTAATGTCTGCTTGATATGCTTTTCTTCGTGCTTCAGAGTTTGGCTGATGTTTGTCAATGCAATCAACAGAAAGGCCGTTGAACATATAGAGTGGTCCCATCCACTCAGAGTCACGTTTAGCCAAATAGTCATTGACAGTAACCATGTGGACACCATTTCCTGTTAAGGCATTCAGGAAAACGGGAAGGGTTGCAACAAGCGTCTTACCTTCACCCGTTGCCATTTCTGCAATCTTTCCTTGATGAAGAGCGATTCCACCGAATAATTGTACATCATAATGTACCATATTCCATTTGAGTTTGTTGCCTCCTGCCGTCCACTCATTGTGATAGATAGCTTTATCACCATCAATTGTAATGAAGTCATTTGCTGGATTAGAAGCCAACTCTCTATCGAAATCGGTTGCAGTAACAATGGTGTCTTCATTCTCTGCAAAACGTCTTGCAGTATCTTTCATGATACTGAAAGCTGTAGGAAGAACTTCATTTAAAAGCTTGCTCATACAAATCGAGAACTTCTTTTTCAAGTTTATCAATTTGATTGAAAATATCCTCGCGTTCGTCGATTGGTGTATTTTCAATCTTCGCTTTTAGTTCCGCTATTTGCTGCTTTTGCTCTTTTGCGGAGTCTTGAACATACTGTTGAAGTTCTTTTGTCTTTGCACGTAATTCGTCATTGCTCAATTTCTGAATCTCGGGATATGCAGCCTTAACTTTCTCAACGATTGGTTGTATCAGCTTCATATCACGGTTTGACTTATCACCGAACAATGATTTCAAAAAAAGTTATTGAAATTCATTTTATTATGTTTTTTTATTATATACCTATTTATATACGTGGTGCAAAATTACGAATTTAATTCTTATTTATCCCACAATATTTATAAAAAGTTGAATGAAGTCATTTGTAAATAAGACTGTTGTTTCCTCTTTTATACTTCATTCTATATATCTTTATTAGAAAAAGAGGAGCTGTAGAACAAGCATTCGGTGCTCTGATATTAATGCTCTTACAAATTGTAGGAGCAATACGATCTATAGTTGTTGGAGTAAATACACGCTCTGGCTTAATATCCATTCCATAAAAATATAATGGGGAATAATATTAAGTTATTGCGGCTGGTATAGTTTTCTTGTGTATCTTCATTTATCAATTTCCATCCTGGTGATACATTAATAATAATGTCACCACTTACCGATGGATTATATCCTTTCAGTATTTCTTGAACTCCTAAGTTCCCAGATAGTAGACGTTCTGAGGTATATACATCGCTGACTCCTTCACTTTCAAGTAGCAGTTCCTGACAACGTGAAAGAACTTCATGCATGTTTAATTGCTTTTGTTCTATTATCTTATGATTCAAATAGATTTGGTTATTACATGTTGCATCAATGTATGTACCTTGTCCATAAACTGCACTAAGATATACATTCAAAAGCTTTGATGTACGGTTTATATAAAAATTCCCTGTTGGAACACGATAAAGGCTATAATCATTTTCTGTATCATCGCTTGTACCTGTTCCTGTAATAACGAATAAAACATGGTTCTTCCCAACTTGCTGTTCTATAGAACCTATAAGTTTGGCTAAGGCTTTATCTAATTGAATATAGATTTGTTTTTGCCAGTCATCACGATTATAAAGTTGAATGTTATCCTTTTTAGAAACAGAAAGAGTAACATTTAACATGTCTGCAATGTCATCTTTCCCCATATTGCTCTTTGAAACGATGCTTATGGCTTTATCAACAATCCCATCATTATCAATAGTTCTTGGTGCAGTAGGGGATGTTCAGCCATTGTGGTGAAGCACCATAGAAAGCTGTTGTCCTCCATCTTTTTAATGCATCATCATACCATAGCGCATTATCTGCAGCGTGACCTGCTGACAGAATGGCAGCATCTTTGCTTGCGGCAACACTATAAATAATGCTTTTTCCATGTGAAGAAACTTTCATTTCGTCACTGATAGTAGATGTCTTTAGCTTAGATGGACCATAAATATATTGTTTGTCATCAACGCAATACGACGGGCGAAGAGATGCATGATCAATCCATTGGTTCCCAATAATGCCATGATAGAATGGGGTCGTGCCCGTTGCTATTGTAGCAATAGAAGCTGGTTGCGATACAGGTACAGACGGACAAGTACCTGTTTCATACATTTTCCCCTCTTGCATCAATTTTTTTAAGCCTGAATTATTAAAGAAGGGGAGGAAAGTATCAATACTATTATTATTCAACTGATCTATTGTTATACTTACGATTAGTCGAGGTGCAAGATCAAATGCTTGCATCTCTGCTGTAGTTAGCGCAGCTATAAGTATGGCAATATATCTATTCACGTTATAATTTCGTTGTATGGACTTGTTGTGTAACTTTATATGAATATATGCTTGTTATTAGCAAAACAAATGCCAATAGTTGAATTCCGTCTGCAAATGATTGAAAGAAACTTCCGATAGTGCCCAATAAATAACAAGTAATCATAAGAAGTCGGAAATTCTTGGCTTTTCTTATTTTAGGGAAAAGCCATAAAATGTTGAGGGGATTGAGGATTAATATTTGTAGGTTAAAGCTCACAGTAGGATGTTTACTGAATATCATTGCTGTAAGAACTAAGCCACATAATCCTGTGATGAATGATAAAATAGAATAGATAGAGATATAAAAATATCTTATATTTCTTTTGTAAGAACTCTGATATAATCAATAAAATTGATATGCAAATCATGAGACTTGTAGGAGTTAATACATTAAAGAAACTACAACTTTTTTTCATTGTAAGTAGAAGATGGTGCTATGATGTAATGACTACTACTAACCAAGTTCTTTACTTCGTTGTGGTTAAACTTTACTACAGCATGCTGGAAATAAAAACTCAATGAGTCTGGAAGGAATTGCCGTTCTTCCATAGAAAGCAGGCAATCTGCCTTATACCCAAGCAATAAATCATTGCCCCATCTTGCCCACAAGTGTTGAGAATTCCATTGATGAATCTCTTTTCGATACGAGGAAGTCGCTTGTTCGAGACCATGGAAATTTACAAAACCATTAATATTGTTAATGATAATATCACGTGCTCTTGTTGTACAATTGTCATAAAAATAATTGTATCGATAAGTTCTGTTCTCTGGTTGATAGTTCTTATCAATGGCTAAGGCAATGTTCTCTTTAGTCTTTCGGAGATAAATTTAGTATCTGTTCTTTTACCCATCTCCCTTCATTCTTGTATTCTTCATAAAAACTCTCAAAAGGTATAATACCCATCTCGTAGTCTGTTAATCCAAAAAAACAAAAGCGTAAAGATAAAAATATTTTTGTTGAAAGGAGAACATTCCATAGTTGATAACGAGGTCCTGATGATTCCTCAAATCCTGAAATCTGATAGCCGTATGTCCATAATAAGAATAGACTTCTTGCCCAGGTCCACAGGTGAGTAAACTAATCTTTACAGAATCACCATAAATATTTGATGAAGTTTGTGATGCTTGTGAATAACACTCTACAAATGTTATAAATATAACAAGGATTACACTTCTAAAAAAATATATTGAAAAACGTTTCACAATGCAAAAAAATAGCTTATATTTCCGAGTTATCATGCATTTGTTTCTAATTTTTTTGATAATTTTTGCAAGCAGTTATATAGTAATTATGAATAAAATAATATTAAGCGCTGCCTTGTTGACTGTGATTTCAACAACTGCATTAGCTCAAAGTGGCACTAATTCACCATATAGTCAGTACGGCTTAGGTTTATTGTCTGATTACGGTACAAGTCTTAATCGTGGAATGGATGGCTTGGGCTTAGGATTTCATAAACATAATCAAATTAATTATTTGAATCCGGCTTCCTATTCTTCTTTGGACTCTTTGTCTTTCATTTTTGATGCTGGATTTTCTGGACAAATAACTAATTTTCAGGAAGGAAAAGATGTAAAAGAAGAATGTAAAGAATGGAGTCTTTGATTATGTTGTAGCTGGTTTTCGCGTAGCAAAACACGTTGGAGTCAGCTTTGGTGTAATTCCTTATACTAATATCGGTTATAGCTATGCGACAACAGGCGACTTAAATAGTAGGCAATCGGCCTTTCATCAAACTTACTCGAACACATTTTGAAGGAAAGGGTGGACTTCATCTGGTTTATCTTGGTGCAGGTTGGCAACCTTTTAATGGGCTTGCTATTGGTGCAAACATAGGTTATTTGTGGGGAAACTATACGAGATCAGTTGTTAATTCCTATAGCGATGCTTATGTAAACACAATTTCTAAGTATTATTCTGCAACAATCAATAACTATAAACTTGATGTTGGATTGCAATATACAGCTCGGTTCTCAAAGAAGGATGATTTGACCATAGGACTTACTTATGGCTTTAGGACATAAGTTAGGAACTGATCCTGAGTGTAGTATTATTTCGAATAATTCACAGACAAATGTCGCTGATACAACTTCTTTGAAGATAAAGAATGGATTAGAGTTACCTCACTCTTATGGGAGCAGGCTTGATGTTTAACCATAATAATAAATGGAATATCGGCGTAGATTATTCGTTGATGCAATTCAGTAAAGTTGGTTATCCTGAATATACGGTTGAGAATGGTTTCTCTAAGTATGCTTTGTCTAAACAGATTTACAAAGATCGTCATAAATTTAGTGTGGGTGCAGAGTTCTGTCCTAATGAGAATGGTCGTAAATTTGTAGACCGCATTTACTATCGTATAGGTGCATCTTATGCAACACCTTATTATAAAGTTAATGGGGTTGATGGACCCTAAAAGAGTATGGGGTAAGTGCTGGCTTTGGTATACCAATTATTAACGAATGGAATAATCGCTCTATGCTCAACATCAGTGGCTCATGGGTTAGACGTGATGCTCCTGGATTAATTAAAGAGAACACATTCCGTATTAATATAGGCTTTACATTTAACGAACGTTGGTTTGCTAAGTGGAAAGTTGAATAAACTAACAGGTTTTGTGTTATATTCCATGCTAAACCATTTAAGAAATATTGGATGTGTATTGGTGCTTGTAATGTTTTTCTTTGCTTGCGAAGAACAACATGAGCATACTGCACCTGCAATTCATGCACGAGATTCCGTACCTGTAATGGTAAGTTATGGAGTTAATACCTTAGTTTCTGACTCTGGGGTAGCCAAATATCGTATCGTGACAGAAGAGTGGGAGGTTAATACCAATCTCCGTCCTTCACGTTGGATATTTAATAAAGGTGTGTTTCTTGAACAATTTGATGAGAAATTCCATGTTCAGGCTTACATACAATGTGATACTGCATATTATTTTGATCAATTAAAACTATGGGAGTTACGATCAAGAGTACGTATTCTCACAAAAGGTGGGCTGCATTTCTCCAGTGAACAGTTATTTTGGGATGAAGGGAAGCATGAACTTTATTCGAATGTTTTCTCTAAGTTGGTCACCCCGACCGTACACTCGAAGGGTACTTATTTCCGCAGTGATGAGCGAATGACAAAGTATTTTTATTTCTAATACAAAAGGTTCATTTGCAAAAGATGATTTTGATTCGTCAAACAATGGTTCTTCTGATGCAAACCTTACAGACTCAGCACGTCGTGCTCAAGACTCTATTGCAAAATATCAGCATCCAATTGCTACACCACAACGCAAGAACACATCGATTCCATTGATGCATTGATTAAGTTATTTGAAAATGAATGAATCCATAGATATATCTCTGATTATTGGCATATTGTTAACAATGGCATTCTCTGCTTTCTTCTCTGGTACCGAGATTGCTTTTTGTTTCAAGCAACCGAATGCTTTTTGAAGTTGATAAAGAACGTCATGGCTTTGTCAACGCGATTAATCAATTTTTTCTATCGGCATCCTAATGATTTTGTAAGTACAATGCTTGTTGGAAACAATGTTGTGCTTGTTATATATGGTATTTTTAATAGCTCGTCTTTTTGACAATTCTATCTTTTTCTGGCTATGCTCCGGCCTTTACGGTCCCTGCGGATACAATTCTTTCAACTGTTATTATGCTCTTTACAGGAGAATTTCTGCCGAAAATCTTCTTTTAAGAGCAATCCTAATGGTTTGATGAACCCTCTTTTCTCCGGTTGCTTTCCTGTTTTATATTATTCTTTGGCCGATAAGTCGTTTGGCCACGTTCCTCTCAAAATTATTGTTGAGACTGTTTGGTGTAAAACTCGAAAAAGAAGACAATGATGAAGAGTTTTCTAAAGTGGATCTTGATTATCTTGTTCAATCAAGTATTGACAATGCGAAAGTCAGGAGATGAGATTGATGACGAGGTGAAAATCTTTCAAAATGCATTGGAATTTTCAGAGACAAAAGTTCGCGATTGCATGATTCCAAGAACTGAGATTAATGCAGTTGAATATCAATGCACGGTAGAAGAGTTGATGCAAAAGTTTGTTGAAAGTGGAAATAGTAAAATTATAGTCTACAAAGGACGATATAGACCATATCGAAGGTTATATACACTCTTCAGAAATGTTTAAGTCGGCGGGAAAGGATTGGCATCAGTCTATTCGTACGATGCCTTTTGTGCCTGAAACCATGGCTGCTCAAAAGCTAATGAAGACATTTTTGCAAAGTAAAAAGAGTTTAGGCGTTGTGGTCGATGAGTTTGGAGGCACAAGCGGTATTGTGTCATTAGAGGATATCGTGGAAGAAATCTTTCGGCGATATCGAAGACGAACACGATAGTAATAAATATGTAGCTAAAAAGATTAATGACAACGAATATCTTTTGTCTGCACGTTTAGAGATTGATAAGGTAAACGATATGTTTAATCTTGATTTGCCCGAAGATGACGATTACAAGACTATTGGCGGCTATATCTTAAATTTCTATCAGAGTTTTCCCAAAGCTCAATGAGGGTGATTAAAATTGATCATTTCAGTTTTAAGATTATCAAGAGCACAATGACAAAGATAGAGTTGGTTAAGCTGACCATTCTCTAATCGATTCTTTTGAACTTTGGATTTGAAGCATAATTATCATGAAAAAGAACTGTTGACTCATGTTTTTTTGCATAAAGTCTTCTGGTAAGTTGGTCTTGCGCAGGGCTTAAAAAAAGTAATTTTTTTACATGAAAAAAATTGCGCTATATGCTTTTTTTATTCGTATTTTTTTGTGGGCAATTTAATTTATACAAAGAAAGAAATAACTAAAAAAATAAAAAAACAAATTAAAAGTAATGGCAGCATTAGGAAAAAAATCAGAAGCAAAGGAGCTCTGTTGATGGGAATCATCGGCTTGGGTCTATTTGCATTTATTGCTGAAGAGGCTTTCCGCTCGTGTGAGTCTACGCGTAACAATGAGCGTCAGCAGGTCGGAGAAGTCTTGGGAGAGAAGATAAGTGTGAATGATTTTCAGAAACTTGTTGATGAGTACAGTGAGGTTGTGAAGATGCAACAAGGTGCAGATGCACTGAACGACGAGCAACTCAATCAAGTGAAAGACATGGTCTGGAACACTTTCGTGCAGACAAAGCTTATTGAAAAAGAAGCAAAGGAACTCGGACTTCGTGTCACTGACACTGAGATGCAAAATGTGCTCAGAGAAGGAACAAATCCAATGTTACTTCAAACTCCTTTTGTTAATCAGCAAACCGGACGCTTCGATGCTAACGCATTACAGAAGTTCTTAGCTGAGTATGACGCACAGCGCACTGCAAATCCACAAATGGCACAGCAGTATGAAACCATCTACAAAGTACTGGACTTTTATTGAAAAGACACTTCGCCAGCAACTTCTTGCACAGAAGTATCAGAGTCTTTTTGGCACATTGTCTCTTGTCTAATCCTGTAGAAGCTAAGATGGCTTTCAATGAAGAAAAATCAAGAAAGTCAAAATTCAACTTGCTGCTTTCCCTTACACTTCAATCCAAGATGATAAGGTGAAGATTTCTGATTCCGACTTGAAAGCTAAATACGATGAGCTTAAGCCACGTTTCCGTCAATATGTAGAGAGCCGCGACATCAAAGTATGTTGACGTTCAGGTTACTCCTTCTGCAGCTGACAGAAGCGCACTTCAGAAAGATTTTGCTGGGTTATGCAAAAAGATCTCGCTGCAGCAGAAGACCCTTCAACTGTTGTTCGTAAGAGTTCTTCACTCGTAAACTATCTCGGTCTTCCTGTTGGTAAAACGGCATTTCCCAGCTGATATCGCAGCAAAGCTTGATTCAATGGCTGTTGGTCAAACTTCTGGTGTGATTGAAGACAAGCTTGACAACACACTGAACGTTATCCGATTGATTTCAAAACAGCAATTACCTGATTCTGTTCAGTATCGCCAGATACAGGTTGGCGGTGCTTCTGCAGCAGCTGCTCATAAGTCGGCTGATTCTATCTATGCAGCATTAAAGGCTGGCGCAGACTTTGAAGCACTTGCTAAGAAGTATGGTCAGACCGGGACAGAAGGCATGGATGACAACTCAGCAATATCAGAGTGCACCTTCTATGGACAATGACACAAAGAACTATATCAACAACTTGAACACAATGGCTGTTAACGAAACAAAGAACATTCCATTGAGTCAGGGCAAATATCATTGTTCAGGTACTTGACAGAAAGGGTATGACTGAAAAAAATATGTTGCTGCAGTCATCAAAAAGAATATCGTATTCTCTAACGACACTTACAGCAAGGCTTACAATAAGTTCTCTTCTTTTTGTCAGCGCTAATCAAACTGCTGCAGACATTGAGAAGAATGCTGCAAAGAGTGGTTACAGAGTGCAAGAGGCTAAGGATGTTACAACCGCACAGCATTATTTGGCTAACATCCATGGCACACGCGACGCACTGAAGTGGCTCTTTGATGCAAAACAAGGCGACGTTTCTCCAATGTATTCTTGTGGCGACAACGACCATCTCCTCGTTGCAATCTTGACAAAGATTAATCCTGTTGGTTATCGTTCTTTGGACGATGCTCAGGTGAAAGACATGGTTAAGGCTGAGGTGATGAAAGACAAGAAGGCCGAGATGTTGATGAATAAGGTTAAGGGCGTTAACTCTCTTGCAGCAGCTAAGGCTAAGGGTGCTAAGGTAGCCGAAGTTAACCAGGTAACCTTCGCCGCTCCAGTCTTTGTGACCCTCACGGGTGCAAGCGAACCCGCACTTAGTGGTGCCGTATATGCAACTGCTAAGGGTAAGTTCTCTACCAACCCTGTCAAAGGTAACGCTGGTGTTTACATGTTCCAGGTGGTGAACAAAACAATGCGTCCTGGCAAGTTTGATGACAATAGCATGGAACAGAAGATTCGTCAGAAGATTATGCAGTATGCAGGAAACTTCATGAACGAACTTTATATTAATGCAAAAGTTGTAGATAATAGATATCTCTTCTTCTAAACGAAGAACAAAAACCATAAAAAAAGGCAGGCTGTTTCATATAGGCTGCCTTTTTCTTTTCCTGAAACATTTTGATGCTTGCGGGCCTCCCGCAAATCACTTTTTAAAAGTTTTGACGCTTGCGGGCCTCCCGCAAATCACTTTTAAAAGGTTTTGAAGCTTGCGGGCCTCCCGCAAATCACTTTTTAAAGGTTTTTGGCGCTTGCGGGCCTCCCGCAAATCACTTTTTAAAGGGTTTTGGCGCTTGCGGGCCTCCCGCAAATCACTTTTTAAAAGGTTTGGCATTTCCGCGCTTGGCGAAAGTCGTTTCCCGAAAGGTTTGGCATTTCCGCGGTTGGCGAAAGTCGTTTCCCGAAAGGTTTGGCATTTCCGCGGTTGGCGAAAGTCGTTTCCCGAGAGGTTTGACGTTTCCGCGCCCTCGCAAATAGCTTTGTTTGCTGCAGATAGAAGGATTTGTTGGGCAGGTTTGTGATTACAAGTTTAGAAAAAGTTATTGTGAAATAAGGTTTTTAATTTGCCACTCTTACGTTTGGTTCATGTTATTTTACATAGAGACCTTTTTTTCTTCCTTACTTTTTTTATTATCTTTGCAAACGATAAGCGGCATGTCGTTGCAAGCAGTTTGTGATTAGAATAGCTATCACATCTGATGCATTTATTCAGAAGAACGTTTGTTTTAATCATGTTGTTTATCTGCTGTTTATCATCAAATTACGTAATTATGGGAATTTTTCGGACTGTTTAACAAGAAAAAGAAAGAGACGCTTGATAAAGGACTTGAGAAGACGAAAGAGAGCGTTTTCAGTAAACTCACACGTGCCGTTGCTGGTAAATCAAAGGTGGATGATGAGGTGCTCGATAACCTTGAGGGAAGTGCTCATCACGAGTGATGTTGGCGTTGATACCACACTGAAGATTATTGAACGAATAGAGTCACGCGTAGCTCGCGATAAATATGTTTCTACTTCAGAATTGAATGGGATATTGAGAGAGGAGATTGCGTCGCTGCTTTCTGAAAACAATTCAGACGATAATGATAGTTGGGATCTTCCGAGCGACCACAAACCTTATGTGATTCTGGTTGTTGGTGTTAATGGAGTGGGGAAGACCACGACTATTGGTAAACTTGCTTATCAGTTTAAGAATGCAGGAAAAAAAGTATATTTAGGTGCTGCAGACACCTTCCGCGCGGCTGCCGTAGAGCAGATTTCTATTTGGGGAGATCGTGTGGGCGTGCCTGTTGTGAAGCAACAAATGGGCTCAGACCCTGCAAGCGTAGCCTTTGACACGCTGCAAAGTGCTAAGGCCAATGGCGCCGATGTGGTGTTGATAGATACCGCAGGCCGTTTACACAACAAGGTGGGACTGATGAACGAGTTGAAGAAAATCAAAGAGGTGATGAAGAAAGTGTTGCCCGAAGCACCCTGATGAAGTGATGCTTGTGCTCGATGGTAGCACGGGACAAAAATGCTTTTTGAGCAGGCAAAAACAATTTTTCTGCGGTCACCAATATCACAAGTCTTGCAATCACGAAATTAGACGGAACCGCTAAAGGGCGGAGTGGTAATAGGCATTAGTGACCAGTTGAAAGTGCCTGTGAAATATATTGGTCTGGGCGAAAAGATGGAGGATTTGCAATTGTTCAATCGCAAGGAATTTGTTGATTCACTTTTCGCTTGATATTGTATATAAGGATAATAGATGAAGAAAAATCAAATCGATATCATCACCATGGGTTGCTCGAAGAATCTCGTGGATAGCGAACTTCTGATGAAGCAATTCGAAGCCAATGGCTATCATTGTGTGCATGACAGCAAGCGACCCGAGGGTGAGATTGCTGTGATCAACACCTGTGGTTTTATTGAATCGGCAAAAGAAGAGAGTATCAATACCATTCTTGAGTTTGTCAATGCAAAAAATGAAGGCAGATTGAAGCGACTCTATGTGATGGGGTGTCTCTCGCAGCGTTATAAAGATGAATTAGAGCAAGAGATTCCAGAAGTAGACAAGTTTTATGGCAAATTCAATTATAAGCAACTGCTGACAGATCTTGGTAAGGCCGATGTGCCGTCATGCAATGGTCGCCGTCATCTGACAACACCTCGCCATTATGCATACGTGAAAATTGCGGAAGGCTGCAATCGTCAATGCGCTTATTGTGCTATCCCCCTGATTACGGGAAAACACACAAGTCGCCCGAAAGAAGAAATCCTTCAAGAAGTAAAAGAACTGGTTGCAGAAGGCGTAAAAGAGTTTCAGATTATTGCGCAAGAACTCACTTATTATGGTGTTGATATAGATGGGCAGCGTCATATTGCTGACCTCATTCGTGATATTGCCGACATAAAAGGGGTAGAATGGATTCGACTTCATTATGCTTATCCTAATGAATTTCCATTTAGAATTACTTGATGTTATTCGAGAGAAACCAAATGTTTGTAAGTATCTTGATATTGCTTTGCAGCATATTTCCAACCACATGCTTGATGCTATGCACCGCCATGTGAGCAAGGAAGAGACGGTAGAACTTATTAAAAAGATACGTGATGCTGTGCCAGGTATTCACATACGTACAACATTGTTGGTTGGCTTTCCTGGTGAAACTGATGAAGATTTCAACGAACTTGTTGACTTTGTCAAGTGGGCAAAATTCGAGCGAATGGGCGCCTTCACTTATTCGGAAGAAGAAGGTACATATAGTGCAGGGCATTACAAGGATGATGTTCCAGAAGAAGTAAAGCAAAAGCGTCTTGATACTTTAATGGCTGTGCAACAAGAAATCAGTGCAGCTGTTGAGGAGGCGAAGATTGGAAAAACTTTGAAAGTTATCATTGACCGCAAAGAAGGTGATTATTATGTTGGCAGAAGTGAGTTTTGTTCTCCTGAAGTTGACCCCGAGGTGTTTGATTCCTGTATCAGAAAAGAAATTGCGGGTTGGTAATTTCTATCATGTGGAAATCACCGATAGTGAAGCTTTTTGACTTGTATGGTCATGTCGTAAAATAGAAGTTCTTGATATGAATAATAAAGAATTTATCTCAGAGATGGCGTTGAGAAGCGGTTACACGCAAGCCGATGTTCAAAAAGCTTGTCAACACGCTTATTGAAGGAATGGGCAATAGTTTTGAAGCCGGAGAGAACGTATCGCTGACAGGTTTTCGGTACGTTTGAGGTGAAGAAAACGCATGGAACGGGTTGTTGTAAATCCTTCGACAGGACTTCGTATGCTTGTACCTCCAAAGCTCGTCTTGGCTTTTTAAGCCTAATGCATCGGTAAAAGAGAAATTGAAAAAAACGGAGGAGAAAACAATGACTAATATCAAAGATTTAGCCCGATTCCTCGTTGAGAAGCATGGCATAAAATTGGCCGATGCTGAACTTTTTATCTCGTTGATGACTGAAATCATTAATGAGGGTGTGCATCGTGAACGGCAAGTAAAGATAAAAAGGTTTGGGTACGTTTAAGTTGACGAGCGTCAGTTCGCGTGAGAGCATTGATGTAAATACCGGTGAACGTATTGTAATTGAAGGGACGTGATAAGCTTTCTTTTTGCTCCCGATAATGCCATGAAAGAGTTAGTAAATCAACCTTTCTCACAATTTGAAACCGTTGTTGTCAATGATGGGGTAGAATTGGAGGACGAATACAAAAGAGCAAGTGGAAGAAACTAGCTCCTGCCGATGAAAAGAAAGAGATTGTAGAGGAAAAAGGCTGTTGAAGAAATTGAGTTGCCTCGTGAAGAGCCTGTTGAACCCATTGCTGTTGTGTCGGAGATGTCTGCTGAAACAATGTCGGTGAAGGAAGACAAGCAGGAAGACAAGGTGCAAGAAACTCTTTCAGAAACTAATGTTTCGGAAGTAGAACAAATAGAAACGGCGCAGGAAACGATTGAAACAGCTTCAGATAAATGTAGCAAAGGATGAAGAGGAAAGCGCTTGAATCTTCGCCTGAAAAGGAGGATGAACCCATGGTAGAGGAAACTGATAGTCGAGAAAACGACAATGAAGATACGGAGAATATATCCACAGTCAATACTCCTCGCAAGTCTTCTTATATGAAGCCGTTGGTGGTTGGTTTTGTTGCCTTATTTGTAGTTCTGATAGGCACAATATGTTTTCATGTTTATGAAATTGTGTCAACAGAATGAACAGATTTATAACTTTAAGATGGAGGTGCAGACACTTCAGCTGGAACTTCTCAAGAAACAATATTCCACGATGAAGGGGATGTTCAAAGGTTATGAAACCTACTGCTGTTGCGGAAAAAGTCTGCTCCTGCAGAAAAGAAGCCTGCGCCAGTCGCAGAAAAGCCTACATCCCGTTACAGAAAAGTCTACTTCTGTTGCGGAAAAGTCTGTTTCTTCAAAGGAAGAAGATGCTTATGAGGCGTTGAATAAGAGTGATGCACGTGTTCGAACCGGTGCTTATCGTATTGTGGGGGTTAAGCAAGTGGTAAAGGTAAAACGCGGCCAAACTCTTTCATCAATCAGTCGTCTGTATTTAGGTCCGGGCATGGAATGTTATATTGAAGTGATGAACAAGAATAAAGAACTGAAAGAAGGCGATAGGGTAAAGATTCCAGAGTTGAAACGTAAACATAGAAAAGTAAATTTTTCAATCGCTTTATAAACATAAAAACAATAAGCTGCATACATTCAGAGATTCTGATTTGTATGCAGCTTTATGTTTTAGAATACTTTAATAAGTATCGTGTTCTACTTTGTTTCTATTTCTTCTTTCATATCAATGAATTCTCCATTAGCATCATAAAACTCGTATTGCAGGAATGCAAGTTTCTGTGAGGGAATGATATGTACGCCGAAACCATATTTAAATTGCCACTTCCTTCGTAGGGAAATAAATCCTTGATTGATGTAAGCAGCTACATATGGATGAACGTGTAAATAGAACTTTGCGATGCCAATCTTGTTGACAAGGCGGTCAATTTTTTTCTTTCAAGTTGGTCGGTAAAGAGGATGCTCGACTTGATTTTCCCAGTACCATTACAGGTGGGGCAGGTCTCTTCGACATTGACATCCATAGCCGGACGCACACGTTGACGGGTAATTTGCATAAGTCCAAACTTGCTCAAAGGCAAAATGTTATGCCTTGCTCTGTCTTTCTGCATATTTTTTTACACATGCGCTCGTAGAGCATCTGTCGGTCTTCTGCAAGATTCATGTCAATAAAGTCTACGACGATGATTCCTCCCATATCGCGTAGTCTTAATTGCCTTGCAATCTCGTCAGCAGCACCTAAGTTTACGTCAAGTGCATTGGCTTCTTGTCCATTTTGAGCCTTGGTACGATTCCCGCTATTTACATCTACAACATGCAAAGCCTCAGTGTGTTCAATGATTAGATAAGCACCATGCTTATAATTGATTGTTTTTACCGAAGCTCGATTTAATTTGTTTTGTAACATTGAAGTTATCGAAGATAGGCACTTTTCCTTTTGTAAAGCTTGACGATTCCTGCTTTCTCAGGTGCAATGAGCGTCAAGTAGTGTTTTACCTCGTTGTAAACTTCTTCGTTATTTACATAAATGTTTTCGAAACTTGGATTGAACAGGTCTCTCAACATAGCGATAGCCCTGCCCGTTTCCTCAAATACTAATTGTGGCCTTTTTTGTTGTTTTTGCGTCTTAAGAATAGCGTCCTCCCATCGTTTGTTCAACACTTTCATTTCAGTGTCAAGTTCTGCGACGCGCTTTCCTTCAGCTACTGTTCTAACAATTACACCACAATTCTTTGGTTTAATGCTGTAGATGAGCTGCTTTTAATCGTGCACGCTCTTCACCACTTTTAATCTTTGAAGATACAGATACTTTATCTCCAAATGGGATTAAAACGATGAAACGTCCTGCAAATGATAGCTCTCCTGTCAGGCGTGGACCTTTGGTTGAGATTGGTTCTTTTTACAATCTGTACCAATACTTCTTGTCCGACAGTGAGTACTTGCTGAACGCTTCCATCCTTTTTCAAGTCGGGCACTCGTTGTGCCTTACTGAAAGGATAGAGTTTTTTCCTATCGCTATTTACTTGTTTCAGGTATTTTGCGTAGGAATTGAATTGACTGCCTAAGTCAAGATAATGCAGAAAAGCGTCGCGCTCATAACCAACATCTACGAAGCAAGCATTAAGTCCCGGCATGAGTTTCTTAACTTTTGCAGCGTAGATGTTACCAACAGAGAAAGAAGCCTGACGCGGCTCATTCTGATATTCCACCAGATTCTTATCCTCCAGCAGTGCTATCGAAATCTCTTTCTCTCTTACGTCGATTACAACTTCGCTTGTCATTGTTTTATCCTTACTTAGTTTCTTTACTATAAAGGGGCATGTCACAACTCCCTTGTGGATGTATTGACATGCCCCTAAAGTCCTTTTAATAGGCTATCAAGCTTTTATTTGCTCTTATGTCTATTCTTGCGTAATCTCTTTTTACGCTTGTGAGTAGCCATCTTGTGGCCCTTCTTCTTCTTTCCGTTTGGCATAATTTTTAAATTTTTGAGATATTATTATTTATTATCGTTATTTCTTCATTTGTTCTACAAACGATTTTTGACGGTTTGAAACTTGGTAAATCGTGTGCCTCAATCATCATTGTTGTGTTCTTGAGGATATTGCGTGCGGTCTTCGCTGCACGATGCTTAATAACGAAACTACCAAATCCACGCAGGTATACATTCTCTTTTTTTCTCAAGTAAACTATTCTTTATGGTTTCCATAAAACTTTCAACAACGACAGCAACATCTCTTTTCTGCACGCCTGTTGTCATAGCAATTTCATTAATGATATCTGCTTTAGTCATATTTGTATTGTATTATTTTTGTATTCCTTTTCTGTTTAATTGCCTCTCTTCCTTACGGGTTTGCAAATATACGAGTTTTTTTAGTTGATATGAAAAATTTATGGCTACTTTTTTTCGGAAATCGGGCTTAAAATGCTCTTCGAAGTGCTTTGTTTTCATAGAATTACACAATCTGAAGCCAAAAAGAGTAGTGTCAAGCTTCTGAGTGACTCAGAAAGACCAAATGAAGAAAAAAATGCTTCTGAGCGACTCGAAAGCCAAATGAGAAAAAACACGCTTCTGAGCGACTCAGAAAGACCAAATGGAGAAAAAAATCACGCTTCTGAGCGACTCAGAAAGGCCAAATGAAGAAAAAAATCACGCTTCTGAGCGACTCAGAAAAGGGCCAAATGAAGAAAAAATCACGCTTCTGAGCGACTCAGAAAGGGCAAATGGAGAAAAAAACACGCTTCTGAGCGACTCAAAAAGAATAAAAAAAGAGGAAATTACGTGCGAGAATGTGTGATTCTAACATAGAAAGAGAGATAGAGTTCCTGTGTTTCAGCTTATAATGAGTGTGTAATGTCGTTGCATAAGATTATGAAGAAAAAAATTGTTGGTTTCAATTATATATTGTATTTTTGCATTCAAGTTTAAGCGTTTAAATATGAATTTCAAGAAAAAGATGGCATTGCTTTGCCCAGGTCAGCCTCTGACAGAGCTCGACAAGCAAGTAATGTATTGGGAGAACAAAGGCAAAGAGGGTGCCTACCCGCGATCTTATAAAGACCCCGGAACAAATTGAAGGTATTCGTATTGCCAGCAAAGTAAACACTGGTTGTTTGGATGCTGTAGCTGCAGCGATACATCCAGGAATGTCGACTCAGGAAATTGATGATATTTGTATGCAGTATTGTAAGGATAACAATGCTGTGCCTGCTTGTTTAGGTTACGAGGGCTTCCCCAAGAGTGTATGCACGAGTATAAATGAGGTGGTTTGTCATGGTATTCCAAAAGAAGAAGATATTCTCAAAGAAGGGGATATTGTGAATGTTGATATGACCTTAAGCGTGAATGGTTATTTTGGAGATGCCTCACGAATGTTTATCATCGGCGGGAAGACTACCCCTGAAAAAGAACAGCTTGTAAGGGTTGCTAAAGAGTGTTTGGATATTGGTGCAGAAGCTGCAAAACCCTATTGCTTTTCGTAGGAGATATTGGTCATGCCATCCAAAAGCATGCAGAGAAATATCATTATGGTGTTGTGCGTGATCTTTGCGGACATGGGGTAGGGCTTGCCATGCATGAAGAGCCAGATGTTGTTCATTATGGTCATCGTGGAACTGGAATGTTATTGGTGCCAGGAATGGTGTTTACGATAGAACCAATGATAAATATGGGTACATGGAAGGTGTTTATTGATGCAGACGATCCTTATGGATGGGAGGTCATTTCAGGGGATGAAAAGCCGAGTGCGCAATGGGAACACACTTTCTTGATGACTGAAACGGGTGTTGAAATCTTATCTTACTAAGGTACTATGCAAGATAGTAAATCGTGATTATGGAAGAAGAAAGAGATATTTATATATTAGGTATTGAGAGCTCGTGTGATGATACATCTGCAGCAGTATTGCGAAATGGTGTGCTGTTATCCAATGTGACAGCCTCTCAAGATGTACATAAAGCTTATGGTGGCGTTGTTCCAGAACTCGCGTCACGTGCACATCAGCAGAATGTGGTGCCTGTTGTCGATCAAGCAATCAAGCGCGCCGGGATAACAAAGGAAATGTTGAGCGCAGTGGCTTATACGCGTGGTCCGGGCTTGATGGGCTCTTTTGCTCGTTGGTGTTAATTTCGCAAAAAGGTTTAGCACGGTCATTGAATATTCCATTGTTAGATGTGAATCATTTACAAGGTCACGTCATGGCTCATTTCATCAAAGAAAATGATGATGATAAAAGTGCTCCTCCTTTCCCTTTCATTTGTTTGTTGGTGTCAGGAGGCAATTCGCAGATTGTTAAAGGTTAATGCCTATAATGATATGCAAGTGCTTGGACAAACGATTGATGACGCAGCAGGTGAGGCCATTGATAAATGCTCGAAAGTTATGGGGCTCGGCTATCCTGGTGGACCAATTATTGATCGATTGGCACGTCAAGGCAATCCTCTTGCATTTAAATTTGCTGAGCCACAAATTGCAGGATGTGATTATTCTTTCTCAGGATTAAAGACTTCTTTTCTTTATAATCTTCGCGATTGGGTGAAGGAAGATCCTGATTTTATAGAGCATCATAAGAATGATTTGGCTGCAAGTCTTGAATATACAATCGTAGATATCTTGATGAATAAGTTGCGTAAGGCTGTAAAGCAAACAGGAATCAAGCATGTTGCTGTTGCCGGTGGAGTTTCGGCGAATAATGGTTTGCGTAATGCCTTTCGCGAACATGCAGAGAAATATGGTTGGACTATTTACATTCCAAAGTTCAGTTATACTACAGATAATGCAGCTATGATTGCTATTGTGGGACAATATAAGTTTGCTGACCATGACTTTGGTCGCATTGATGCTCCTGCATTCTCAAAAAGTAACTTTTAAATAAAAACATAAGATGGAACTTGAAACGAAAGTACTAAGTAAAGAACTACAGCAATATTTATATGATAATGGTCTCACAATAGGAACAGCCGAGAGTTGTACTGGCGGACGTATAGCAGAAGCTATCATAGCAGTTCCTGGCGCAAGCGAATATTTTAAGGGTGGAATCGTTTCATATACAAATGAAGTTAAGGAGAATTTACTTCACGTTAGTCATGAAACCTTAGAAGAAAAAGACCGCTGTATGTGAAGAGGTTGCACAGCAAATGGTTATAGGAGCATGTGAGACTTTACGTGTTGATTACGCTTTGGCAGCAACAGGTGTTGCTGGCCCAACTGGTGGTACACCGGATATTCCTGTAGGAACAATATGGTTGGCTTGCGGAAATAAGGATGATGTTCGCACGATGAAACTTGATAAAGACTTTGGTCGTGATATAAACTTAGCTATTGCCACCAATCAATCTTTTGCGTTTGTTTCTTGACTATATGAAAGAAAAAAACCGGCAAAAACAGTTGGTTAAAAGCAAAAAAATACTTAATTCCTCTTATTCTTTGGAGAAATGTTTTGTATAATTCAAAAAAATATTTGTAATTTTGCACCCTGTTTGGAATAAGTATCAAAAAACGAAAACAAAAATTAAAGATAGCAATGTCTAAGATTTGTCAGATTACAGGAAAGAAGGCACAGATAGGTTGTAATGTGTCTCACTCAAAGCATCGTACAAAGAGAAGCTTTGATGTAAACCTCTTCAGCAAGAAGTTCTACTATGTAGAAGAGAGTTGCTGGATTAGCCTCAAGGTCAGCGCAGCTGGTCTTCGTCTCATTAATAAAGTTGGTCTTGACGCAGCTTTGAAGCAGGCCGTTTCTAAGGGTTTCTGCGACTGGAAAGACATTAAAGTTATAGGAGAATAATTATCATGGCAAAGAAAGCTAAAGGTAATAGAGTACAGGTCGTTCTCGAATGTACTGAAATGAAGAATAGTGGACTGCCAGGAACAAGCCGTTACGTAACAACAAAGAATCGTAAGAATACTCCTGAGCGTCTTGAGTTGAAGAAGTATAACCCAATCCTGAAGAAGATGACTCTTCATAAGGAGATTAAGTAATAACCCTTTTAACACATATAAGATATGGCAAAGAAAGCGGTCGCTACCCTCCATGAAGGTTCAACGGATGGTCGCGCTTACTCAAAAAGTAATTAAGATGGTAAAGAGCCCTAAGACTGGTGCTTATGTTTTTGATGAGCAGATGGTTCCAAATGAGGCTGTAAAAGATTTCTTTAAGAAATAATTTTTCTAAGATAATAGATTAAAAGAGATTGCATTTTAGATTGTAATCTCTTTTTTATTAGTATAAGTTTATTCCTCTTTATGGAAGAAACGTTTATATTCGCTTTCAAAATTGGGAGTGAATATGTTTTTCCCAAGGTTATTTTCAATTTCAATCTTCGTCCAAAAGCGTCCTCCGTTCAGTTCTTGTGCATTGGGAAAGATTTGTTCATTGTATGTTGTTTTATGTACATAGACAAGTTCTTTCTCACGATCGCTCTCAAAAACATATTGTCCAATGCGTTCAGGGATATAATCAGTTATCCCTAATTCCTCTTTGACTTCACGTTTTAGAGCTTCTTCAACATTCTCTCCAAGATCTATATGTCCACCACATGCTGTGTCCCATTTATTGGGTTGAATATCTTTCCAGGCTGGACGTTTCTGAAGATATAGCTCTCCGCTATTATTAAACACATGGAGATGAACCACTGGATGCAGTCGTTTTGTGCCATCATGTGCCTCATTTCGGCTGATACTTCCTATGATATTACCATTCTCTAATACGAGTGGAAACATTTCTTTTTCCATTGTCTTTCATCATTAGAGTTGTGCAGAAAAGGTGAAACAATCAGTAAAACAACTATCAAGATGTTGTGGTTCTGCTTTGAAGATAGCAAATAAACTGCTTCCACTCCCACTCATTGCGGCATAGATAGCCCCTTGCTCATAAAGCTTATTCTTTATATTCTCTACTTCGGGATGAAGCTTAAAGACAGATTCTTCAAAATCATTCACCAATAGGTCTCTCCATGTTTCAATAGGTTGTTTAATGATATCGCGACAACATATTTTAGGTTTGTGAGGTATTATGTTGGCATAAGCTTCTTTTGTTGAAACTGCAACATTTGGTTTTATGATTGTGATATAGTATCCTTTTAGTGTCTCCTTGATGCCTTTAATAGGAGAAAATACATTACCAATTCCTGTTGCAAATACTGGTTCGCTACTGATAAAGAATGCACAATCAGCTCCAAGCTTCGCTGCATACCTTTCCATTTCAGCTTTACCTATATTCAATCTGAATCGTTCATCAATCAATCTTATCATGTATGCAGCATCACTTGATCCGCCTCCAAGTCCTGCTTGTGAAGGTATATATTTAAAAAGGTGAGCATGAACACGAGGAAGTTTATAATCTTTAGCCAGCAAATTATAAGCTTTGATAACAAGGTTGTCTGCCTCATTACAATCCACTATGTTTCCTGTTACCTTTAAATCACAATCAACAAGAGAGGGAAATTCTTCTCCCATGTGTTTGATTTCAAGTGCATCATAAAGGGGAATGGGGTAGAAAACTGTTTCCAAATTATGGTAGCCGTCAGTTCGTTTCTCAACAATGTTAAGTCCAAGATTAATCTTGGCACAAGGAAATGTTATCATTGTTTCTGTCTTTAATTCGTATTGCAAAAATACAAAAAATCCATAGACCATCAACTTCTATAATCAAAAAATTGGTTACCTTTGCGGAAAATCATTCTCCCATGGCAGAAAATAATAGTAATACAACAAAACGTCGCAAGTCTTCAGTCAAAGTAGATAATACTTATGGACATTTACAACCCCAAGCAACAGATATTGAGAGAGCTGTTATTGGTGCGTTGATGATAGACAAAGATGCTTTTTCTTTGGTTTCAGAGATTATTCGACCTGAAACTTTTTATGAGCCAAGAAACCAGAAAATATATCAGGCAATTCAGAATCTTAATATGACGGAACGGCCTGTTGATATCATGACTGTGACCGAAGAATTGAAATCACAAGGTACAATTGATGATATCGGAGGGCCTGGTTATTTACTTGATATTAGTGATCGTGTGGCATCTTCTGCTAATGTTGAGTATCATGCTCATATTCTTGCACAGAAGTTTTTGGCTCGACAATTGATTCAATTTGCCAGTAGGGTGGAGGAGAAGGCCTTTGACGATACAGTTGATGTTGATGCGTTGATGCAAGAAGCTGAAGGTTCTTTGTTTGAAATATCACAGAAGAACATGAAGCAAGATTATACGCAGATTGATCCAGTCATACAACAAGCCTTAGATATTCTTCAGAAAGCGTCTGCCAATACCGGTGGACTCACGGGTATTCCTACAGGATATACCGATCTTGATGAAATGACAAGTGGATGGCAAAAGAGTGACCTTGTGATTATAGCAGGACGCCCTGCCATGGGAAAGACCTCTTTTGCATTGAGCTTAGCGAAGAATATTGCGGTTGATTATCATATTCCCTATAGCATTCTTTTCTCTTGAAATGAATAATGTTCAGCTTGTGAATCGTTTGATTTCTAATACTTGTGAAATAGCAGGTAGTAAGATTCTTAATGGACAGTTAACGCCTGACGAGTGGGATCGATTAGATAAAAACCTAACAAAACTTGACGGGTTCTCCTGTTTATGTGGATGATACACCAGGTCTTTCGGTCTTTGAACTTCGTACGAAAAGCACGTCGATTGGTTCGTGAAAAGGGTGTAAAGATTATCATGATTGACTATCTTCAGTTGATGAATGCTAATGGAATGAAATTCGGAAGCCGTCAAGAAGAGGTGTCAACGATATCTCGCTCATTGAAAGGATTAGCCAAAGAACTTGACATTCCTATCATTGCGTTGTCCCAGTTGAATCGTACGGTTGAGAATAGAGAGGGACTTGAAGGTAAGCGTCCACAGTTAAGTGATCTTCGTGAATCAGGAGCTATAGAGCAAGATGCCGATATGGTCTTGTTTGTTCATCGCCCAGAGTACTACCATATCTATTTAGATGAAAAAGGTAACGACTTACATGGAATGGCACAAGTAATCATAGCGAAACATCGTAAGGGCGCAACAGGTGATGTCTTGTTAACATTTAAGGGTGAATTTACAAGTTTCCGTAACCCTGAAGAGTCATATACAGCTAATAAAAAGTGGTGATGGAGAAATTATTGGTTCTAAGATGAATGAAGGTGAT